>OIDN01000344.1_pt1 | contig 13536 bp, 10 predicted proteins | sample 1581581 | NCBI WGS metagenome assembly OIDN01 (sample SAMEA3882535, study PRJEB24775) | human gut metagenome | biome: human-associated habitat; feature: intestine environment; material: feces | place: Netherlands | collected 2009/2010
TACATCTTTCTGAATTAACAAAGCTCTCAAACACATCGAAACAATAATTAACAGATTGCAGAGTTTTACATCTTTCTGAATTAACAAAGCTCTCAAACCTCTATAAGCCTCTATCTGTGAGTTATAAGTTTTACATCTTTCTGAATTAACAAAGCTCTCAAACCATGCGCGAATAATTATGTAGGAGAATATGTTTTACATCTTTCTGAATTAACAAAGCTCTCAAACACCGATATTTGCGGAATTGTTGCCACTTTTGTTTTACATCTTTCTGAATTAACAAAGCTCTCAAACCTCAAATTACTTTAAGGTTATCTCCGAGCTTATACTATATTGCGAATATAGTGTTAATTCTTACAATTCAATTATACATAAATCATCATCAATTATCCAGCTTTTTTCACCTTCCATATGCGGTGATAGTGTTGGTTCTATGACAACTATATAAATTTTATTATACATTGCAAACTGATAAAATTGCATGGTCTCTTCCGTTGAAAAATAGTACTTCAAATTCGGAATCACAAATATATCAATTCCACATATTTGATTCATGAGTTTTATATATTGGAGCATTTTTTCAAGTAACGAGTCACATTCCACATCCGTTTCTACGGATATCGCTTTCATTAAGCTTGATAAATCAACTTCAAAATTATATTTTAGATTATATGGTACCGTAGAAATGAGTTTATCAAAATATTCCATCAATTCCTGCTTAAAACGTATGCTTTCTTCTTGTAATAGTGCGTCATTTTGATATGTAAGTTCCTGATACAATTTAGAGATAATTTTACGATCATTGGTATTAATATTAAAAATATTATAAATGCACTCTATCCTCTGTGACATTTTCAGTTCCTTATCCCCATCTGACAAAATAAAATTTCCCGTTTCTCCTTTATATTGTTTCCACAATTCTTCCAGAATATTTCTATACGCCAAATGATTCTCTATTGATAAAACCAGTATCTGATTCTCCATTAAATCAAATTCCAGATTATATAAAGTATTTACTAACTTCATAAAATCACCAGCCTTTCGTCCGTATCCAATACCAGAGACTTATTTTCTCCTACCACATATTCCATCTTTGCAAACTGCTTTTCAGTCACTCTTAATATTTGCACCAGTCCTTCTCCCGGTTTATTCTTCCGGATACTCTCCTGAACAACATCTGCTACTCCTGCATTTTGAACTAATTTGCAATACACCGATTCCTGCATCATAAAAAAACCTGCTTTTAACAAGTACTTTCTAAACTCTCTATAATCCCTGCGCTGTTTTTCAGTTAGTACCGGAAGATCAAACAAAACCATTATTCTCATATACCTATAACTCATCTTTATAGAACTTAATCAATGAAATATCGCCCTCATTTAATGCATCAAAAATACTCCGGCAGTATATTTTCATTGCATTGTTCACGCACTCCTTTCGTCCTGCTATTATCACCTCTTTTTGCAGCATTTTTAATATTTCAACTTTTTCATCATGTTCAAACTTATCTGGATGCATCGTTTTTACAAGATTATCCACTATCGGTCGAAATGGTTCCATTAAATCAGATGCCAAATTAAATTGATTAAAAATATTATCATGAAATAATCCAATCTGCGTAATATACCCATTTAGGGCTGTTTCTCTGGCGCAAGTAGAAAGTAGTAAACTGTAGCCATAATTCAATGCAGCATTTATGCTGTTTTCAGCTGTCCTTGTAAAATCCAAACCAAACAATGCATTAAAATAAACTTTTGCTGCATGCCCCTCTCTGTTTGTTGCGTCACCAAACTCAATCTGTGTAATATATTCATAAAGCATCTGAGCTTCCGTTCTATCCCATCTTTCAAGATTTTCAGCCTGTTTTCTGATTTTCTCAGTAACTATTTCCGTCCATACCGATGTTTTTATATCCTCTGACCACGCAATTTGTTTCCGCACTTTCATACTCGTGTCATGGCTTCCGTAATATGGAATTAATTCAGAGGAAGGATTTCTTTTTTCATCACAAAATACCACTTTTATTTTCTTTTTCGTCAACTCACAAAGTAATGCTGCAGTAAGAGAAACGGATGTCGTTTCAATCATCAATATAGAAATTTCACTAATATGTATTTTGACAACATCCTGATTTCTCACTATCAAATAACCCATCTGATAATCTAACTTCGCACTGCTTGAGATGACAACAGTCCGCCAGCTCATACCGTATGGAGATTGATTTTCTTTTCATACAATCCTGTTACAGATTGATTAATCAGATATATTTCTTCATCTCCAATTTTCTTACTTATCAACATTTTTCCACAATTAGGAGAGTCACCCAATAATGTCATATCACATTCACTTCCCAAAATAGCCGCCATGCGTAGTACCTGACACAATACTGCACATTGGTCTTTAATTGATAAATTGTTAAACTTTTCACTGTCTTTTTCCAGCTTATCCCCAACAGGATTTGGTCTTTTTGAGAAAATACCATGTTTAAATTTCTGTATAAGTTCTGAATACAAAACCTCATTCTTTTCTTTTGTAATAATCTTATCTACAGCATCTTTTTCTTTGACCTTTTCCAGCTTTGAAATATATTTTATCCACTCATTTTTTAAGCATAGATTTACTGCATTCCGTACAATTAATCGATTTACTGTTTTTCCGGTAATATAACAGAAATAACCATTCCGTTTTATCAAAGATCCTATTTTAATCTTTTTAAGCCTTATATCTGCATCAATAAGCCCCAATATTTCCTCACAGTATTTTTTAAGTTCATCCGGATTCTGTTCTATCTTTTGAGCCAAATACACCGGCACTGATTCAATTGTCCGGATTCGTTTCTTCTTTTCAGTATGTTCTACCAAAAAGAAATATGCACCAGTTACACTTGTAAATCCACCATACTTTGTAACATCCTGCATTTTATCATCTGATGACTTAAACGGAATATATCCCTCACCTTTAGCCTTTTTAGCGCTGTAAAGAGTCTCATTTGTCAATCCGCCTTTTCCATCAAAACTATATCGGGTCATCAACGGCGTATTTCTGCTTAACATCCGCTTTACGGTAGTTATTGTTCCTGCCGCCCCATCTTTTCTCTGTGCAATCCACGCCACTTCACCATTACGTTTTACGTCCCAGTCAAACATTTTTGACAAATTATAATCTTCTTTATACTTATCATAATCTTTTTTTATAAAGTTAAGCGGATTTTGAGTGAATTTCACATAATATACATTTCCAACTACAATATTAAGATATGCGTCATGAGCATGATGGAAATCATTAACCAAACGACTCTTCTGAATATCATCCCTTGTACACCTAAATTCAGATACGTTTGACGCCTTTGCATAAACAATCTTACTACCCGGCAAAAGTTGTCGCAGTATATTTGCTACACCTTTTGTTCCCTGGCTGGTTTCTACCAGCTGTCTTGCAATAAATCCCGCTTTTTGTTCATCACTAAATGGATTTCTATCCATAAGACGATTATATTTTTCTTCTGTAATAAATCCAGATTTTCTAAGCTCCAGCCACATTTTTTTCTGTGATAAAAAGATTTCCTCCTCTATTGGGTAATGATCACTCTTATGCGCATTCTTTTCTTTGCAGACTAAAACCAGATTATTATCAATATTATCATCTTTCACAAAATGCCTTGGATAAATATGGTCTATATCATACAGATTATTATCGAATAAATCATCCAATTCTATATGCTTTCCAGTATACATACATCTTCCTTTTTGAGTGAGGTAAAGATACATTTTTTTACTTCTGATTTTTCCATCTTCCTCTGCATTAGCAATCACCTGCATCCAATCAGTAGTTTCATCTTTTACTTTTTTATATAATTCTTCAAATTTATTACGTCTGCTTGAAGTCCGGGTTTTATGTTCATCCGGTTTTCTTGTCATTTCAACAAATATACGCTCTGGTTCGCAGCCCAATACTTTAACCAACTCTTTAATCACGAGAATTGTCTGCCAGATCATTCTCCTTACCGGAGCAGAAAAATAATATTCATTCAAATCTTCCGCTTCAATCTCAGATAATGTTTTCAGCATTGTATTTTGATATTCTGCCAGGCATTCTTTATAGTTATATAAACTACTATTTATAAGCTCCATTAAATTCAGATTATTGTTCCATAGTGCTCTGATAATACTTATTGATTCCCCTGTTGAAGTATCTGCTCCATTAAGTTCTAAAAATTTCTTTGATAAATTACCCCAATCTTTGAATTTAAATCCTAAAATTCTTTTAATCTGCTCTTCCGAAAGTTTATTTCCATATTTTTCTTCTATTCTATCTTTCAGGAATTTTTTAGAATCTCCGTAGACCGTACACCAAAATACTATGTCCTCTATCATTTTCTGAACACTGTCTTTAGAAATATCCTCACCAAATATCGGTTTGAATTTACCATATGTTGTTAATGCATTATTTATTGAAACATCCACTCCTGTAACCTGCTCTTCTGTTTCAATAATTCCTCTTGTATGTAAGTATTTACATAACTGCTTCTTTGTTACTTTTTTCCCTTTTTGAAATACAGCTTTGTATATATCCTGCTTTAACTCAACCGAGATTCTCTCCCCATCAATCTTAATATTATTAATTTCATTAAGAACACAATAGCTTTGATATTCCAGTGAAGCTTTCGGCAATACCTGTTCTCCGCTAATATATGTGCAACGCCGCACCATCCGTGATATAAATGCTTCTGATGTCGCTTTCATATCTATCTTCTCATCAATATTCCATGGTAAAACCTGTCCATCTTCTCGTCTTACAACCCAACCATTTCCTCCATTTTTGCCACTGTTTTCTGATGTTGGGCCAACATAATACGGTATTTGAAATGTAAAGAGTTTTAATATTCTTTCTGATACCGACAACCCTGTTTCATCCTTTTCCGTTAAAAATGGAAGATAATTTTCTGCATTTGAAAGTATTTTCTTCATTTCTCTTGCATGCACCTGATTTGGAATTACTCCGTTAGATGCTGTCAGCTGTTTCGGCAAAAATGTTTCATTTTCAATAGATGTAAGTATTTTTTGTACATTCTCATCTTCTTTTTGAGCATCTTTCAAAAGTTTCTTAATTTCCTTATACAATTCTTCCGAGGTTCTTTTATTTCCAACTCTTCTTTCCTTGTTTTTTGAGTTATAAGATCCTACATATGATGCATAGGAACCATCTGCATCACTATTAAAGAACTTATCATATTCCTTTTTACCGCAATATTTCTTTATAACCTCTTTTAAAAGTTTCAAATCTTCTTTATGCTTTGTATATGACGCAACTCTTGCCTGTGATAAGTAATTATGTCCTTTCATAATACTTGCTAAAGATCCAATATCGAACATTTCTTTCATAGCCATAATAATTTCAAAATAATCTTCACCGATTATATTGGCAATTTCATCTGATTTTTCATCAAAAGTAGATTCTGAAAGACAGATATCAAGTTTAGTCACTTCTTCACTCTGTACATCTGGAAAAACAACACATGCATTGAATTTTAAACCACATAATCCTCTTATTAATTCCTTATATGGCTTGTTCTTTAAATCTACGTGCAATACCCCTGCAAGTTCTTCCGCTTTATGCGTTCTGCTCATATCTCTGCGGGACAAAATTGCTTCTATTTGCTTACAATCTATATCCTGACTCAAATGATATTCTGTTAATTCTGAAAGTAATTCTGTTAATTCAAAATACGCATTATCAATATTACTTTCACCGTTATTTTCACCTAATCCTGCATTTAAGAAATGACCACGGTGTTTAAACATATTCAGCAGTGCTAAAAAAACAAGCCTGACATCATGTTTTTCTGTACTGCTTATTAATTCATTTCTCAAATGATATATGGTTGGATACTCATTAAAATAATCCTTGTCCGTATAATTGCTATCATTAAAAATATTATTTTTATATCTTACTTCAACATCCTTATCTTCCTCATGATATTTACTATTCTCTAATCTTTGAAAGAAACTAGGGTCCACTTCACATATGGCATCATGAAAATAGTCTTTTAAAATGCCAATTCTAACCTGCTCTCTTTGTCTTCTCCTTCTGCTTATTCTGTGTGTACGCCTTTCAACTGCACCAGATGCCTCATTAAATTCACGTATTCCCCATAAATCTTTTCCTTTTGCTTTCAACAATCTGTACTCTGGATCAGTTGCTGCCCAACCTACAGAATTAGTTCCCATATCCAATCCCAAATAATACTTGAATGCTGTCATAAAATTTCCTCCTGATTTTTTATCATTTTTTTGTTGACTATATTTGTTTACATGCTATAATAAAAGAGAATTAACAAAGCGAGTGCAAATAAGGTTTATCCGGCATCGTCTTTTGACTCTGCATGGTGCAGATTAAATCAAGACCTAATGGTCTTTTTTTATTGCCTTTATAATTTTTCTCTGCAACATTCCTCCGTGTCCCTCTGTTAGATAATTCTATTATGCCAAATTACAAGTCCATAAATCTCCACTTGAATTTCATTTTTTATCGAATCTTTGTTCTATCATTTACTATACTTGTTTGCCAATCGATTAATTTCCTCTCGTATCTGTTCTACCAAGCTATCCGGTGCAACAATCTTCACTCCATCACCCAATGCCATAATCCAATGTACAAAATGCATGCTGGCAGCTACTTTTACCACAACTCGAAAATGTCCATTGTCCACTTTGGTTATTCTTACATCTTTTCCAAAACGATCTATCATAACTCCTGCCAAACTATTTTCGCACAGAATTTCCACATTCCGCTCTTCCCCATTAAACATATTAAACATCTTTTTGTCATATGTTACCATATCAGGTTCTTTGAATTTACATCTGCCTTCACGAACTTTATTTTCTACTTTTATGCTAAGCATTTTATCTACACGATAATGTTTAATAATTCCTGCATCTGAATCATATCCAATCAGATAGTAATACTCATCATCCCATGATAACCCCCATGGACTGACTTCATATCTCTTACCATCCCGCTTAAGCTCCGCCTCCTTTTTCACATTCCACTGAAAGTACTGAAAAGATATCTTTGAATTCTCAGCTATAGCTGTATGAATTGCATCGACATTTTCCATTATTCCATTGTTCATTGATTTTACACGCCCTGCCACATATACCTGACGCTGCAACATAGTGGCATTATGTTTACTCGTCAAATGTTCTATTTTTTTAATCAACTCATTTGATTTTTCTTCTGTAATAAACTTCGCCGCTGCAACAGAATCTACAAGAAGTTTTAATTCTGCCAATTCAAAATCTCGCTTAACAACCTGATAATGATATGTTTTTCCATACTGCGTCTTTTTTATCTTTATTCCGAATTCATCAAGCCGGGCAATATCATCATACAAACTTTTCCGTTCTGCCGTGACATTATTTGCAGACAGTTTATCTATAATCTCCTGTAATGTAATATCATGATTAGCATCTGTATTGTCCAGAAGAATTTTTGCAAGATACAGTATCTTAAGCTTTTGATTACTCCTAGCTCCGAGTCTTCGCTTTTCAACTAATATTTCCATTTTCTCTGCCATTAAAGCACCCCCTAATATTTAAATTATAACTATTATATTCTATCATTTTTATAATAGCAACATTCCTTTTCTCTAACACCTACAGAAAGTGTCACCAGTGACTTCTTACTAATATCTGACAATCAGAACAAAGAATGTGCCTGCGGCGGTCGCTTGCGACACCTACCTTATACGCCGCAGTGCATATTCTCCCGGAGCGTTTTTTACTTTACAGGAAAGCAATTTCCTGTAAAGTAAAAAAGTTCCAACCAGCAACCATATTGTCTGCTGATTGGAACTCTTCCATTATACGTGTCAGGGTTCGCCTACGTTCACGTTTAGTGGACTAGACGGGAGTCGAACCCGTGTCCAAAAACCAATCCCCTGTCCTTCTACGAGCGTAGTTCATAATTTGACATTCCCTCTGCAATTCCGGTATGAACACCGTAACTGTTTCAGTAGCTTCATCATACGCCCATATGCGCAAAGCTTTGCATATGTCGTTTCTCACATAGTCGAAGCCTGGGTCCTAAAGTGTGAGTGCTCTAGGTCAGACTGCTGCCATTAGGCAGCGTATGCTAAATTATCTTCAGCGTTTAAATTTAATTGTGGAATTTAACGCATCACCCTGCGGCTCGCTTCTCCAGCTTCATAATCCCTGTCGAAACCTTTACTAGCCCTTATATATTTATTCTATTATAACCTGCCTCCGCTATTCCTGCAAGAGGCAAAGATAGAACCACTGTTTGTATTGCCATTAACTGACAATTTTTATCCGCCTATTAACCAAGATTTCTTACTTTGAAATCCCGCTCTGCTTCACGGCTCATATCTTTCTTTGCAATATCATTCCGCTTATCATAAAGCTTCTTACCTTTTGCAAGCGCAATCTGGACTTTTACCAGACTTCCCTTGAAATATACTTCCACCGGAACAATGGTATAACCTTTTTCCTTAATCTTCTGCTCTAATTTACGAATCTCGTTTTTGTGCATCAGAAGCTTCTTCGGACGAAGCGGATCACGGTTAAAAATGTTTCCCTTTTCATATGGGCTGATATGCATACCATATATGATGACTTCCCCATGTTCAATGTGTATGAAAGACTCCTTGATACTGCATTTTCCCATACGGAGTGATTTTACTTCTGTTCCATGCAGGCTGATTCCTGCCTCATAAAGTTCTTCCAAGAAATAATCATGTCTTGCCTTCTTATTATTGGCAATCATCTTAATCGATTCTTTTCCCATTCTTCATTTCTCCTGTTCCTGTTGCCTCTGCCAATTCAAAATCGATGGTTCTTACAATTTCATCTACACCGATTACCCGGATATATACCTTCTGTCCCAGCTTATAATGGCGGTTTGTTACTTCGCCCACCAGTTCAAAAGTGTCTTCAAAATACTGATAATAATCATCGGTAAGACTGGTTACATGCACAAGCCCTTCCACGGTATTTGGCAATTCTACATACATTCCATAGGATGTCACCCCGGAAATAACGCCTTCATAGACTTCTCCGATATGCTCTGCCATATACTGTGCTTTTTTCAGCTTCTCAGTCTCACGCTCTGCCTCATCTGCCCGACGTTCTGTCTCGCTGGAATGCTTGGCTACTTCCGGCAGAATCGTTTCGTAATGCGCCATCCGCTTATGATTCATCCTGCCCCGCAATGTTTCCTTGATGATACGGTGTATCTGTAAATCAGGATAACGGCGAATCGGCGATGTAAAATGGCAATAACAGCTTGCTGCCAGTCCGAAATGTCCGGTGTTCTCTGTGGTATATTTCGCCTGTTTCATGGAACGGAGGGTCAGCCGGCTGATTAATGCTTCCTCCGGTGTTCCTTCGATTTTTCCTAACAGCTTCTGCAATTCCTTCGGGTGAATTTCCTCCTGGCTGATATGCAGTGTATATCCGAAATTTCCGATTAATGTTGCAAGTTTTCGGATTTTTTCTTCGTCCGGTGTCTCATGGGTACGATAGAGAAATGGTATCTCCTGCCAGAAAAATTCCTGTGCCACCGTCTCATTGGCAATCAACATGAAATCTTCAATTAATTTTGTAGCTGTATTTCTGTCGTATGGCTTTTCGTTTCCGGGAAATCAAAATCAATCGAGCCGCGTTTCATACGATTCCCTCGAAGCAGTGCTGCCAGCTCTCCCATTTTTTCAAACATCGGAACCAGTTCCCGATACGCTGCAATCGTTTCTTCGTTATGGTCTTCTAAAATTTCTTTTACTGCTGTATAAGTCATTCTGCGGTCAATTTTTACCACAGACTCTACAATTTTATGGTCAATGACCTTGCCCTTCGGGTTAATGGTCATGATGCAGCTCAATGCCAGCCGGTTCTCTCCTGCATTCAGGGAACAGATTCCATTGGACAATGCATGGGGCAGCATAGGAATCACGCGGTCAACGAGATATACACTGGTTCCGCGGTTCAATGCCTCCACATCCAGTGCACTGTGCTCCTGCACATAGTTGGACACATCTGCAATATGCACACCCAGAATATAATTTTCTCCATCCATAGTAAGAGATACCGCATCATCCAAATCTTTGGAGTCTTCTCCGTCGATTGTCACCATCTGCCAGTCATTGATATGACCAAGTATTTCAACAATTTTTCCTTCCGGTTTCTTACCGTTTTTACCATAATCGGTAATCTCAACGACAACTTTGTGTCCATCTACTGCTCCTTTGGAACGTTCGATTGGAATAAAAATATCCTGCGCCAGCTTCTGGTTATCCGGCACCACAAATCCGAAGTTCTTACTGCTCTGATAAGTTCCGACAATCTGATGCAGACCTCTGGATATAATTTTTATAATTCTGCCTTCCCGGCGTTTTCCGGTCTTCTGCGGATTTACTGCAACAGATACGGTGTCCATATGCATGGCTCCGTTGGTATTCTCCTCCGGGATATAGATATCTTCCTCTTCACCCTCTACCGTCACAAAGCCAAAGCCTCTGCTGTTTCCGGTATAAACACCGGTTAAGAATCTTCCGGAAGCCTTTACATATTTGCCCTTCTGGGTCAGCTCTACCTTGCCTTCTTCCAGCAAAGCATCCAAAACCGCATGCAGCTCTTCCCGCTGCTCTTTGGATACCTGCAGAATCATTGCAATCTCTTTGGCTTTCATCGGGACATATAAGTCATCACAGATAAACTCATATACAATTTTCTTTCTTTTTTCCAGTGCTTCTCTATCCATTCTTTTCTTTCCTATTTTTTCTCGCTGCTCATGAAACAAAGAATGTGCCTTATCACATTCTCGCGGAGCTTTTTTACTTTACAGGAAAGCAATTCCTGTAAAGTAAAAAAAGCTGTCGTTCACACGACAGCTCTTTGGTTCTTAGAAACTTCCAATATTCAGTACGATGGAAATTAACAGGAATAAGATTACCAGTACTCTGGTTACCTTTACCAACATTCCTTCCATAGAACGACCTTTATTCTTGCCCCAATAAGTATCAGCTGCTCCGCTGATTGCTCCAAGTCCTGCGGACTTACCTTCCTGAAGAAGAATAATTACTGTCAATGCGATACATATAATAATAAATACAACTGTTAAAACCGTTTTTAAAACTGCCACGAATGACACCTCCTGTGGATTTATAATACTCGTAACTTTGACAGTATATCATACACACGGACAAATTACAACCACTTATTTCGCATTTGTATTGAAATTTTGCTGAAATCTATTACGATTCTTCGATCCGAATCAGACGATTATATTTTGCCGTCCGCTCGCCACGGCACGGTGCTCCGGTTTTAATCAGATCACTGCCAAGCCCTACTGACAAATCCGCTATGGTCGTATCCTCGGTCTCGCCGCTCCGGTGGGACATGATGGTCTCATAACCATGTTCTTTTGCCATGCGGATGGCTTCCATAGTTTCTGAGAGCGTTCCAATCTGGTTTGGCTTAATCAGAATCGCATTACCGCATCCCATGGAAATTCCTTTATTCAGGCGCACCGGATTCGTAACAAATAAATCATCGCCTACCAGAATCACTTTATCTCCCACTTTTTCTGTCAGACGTTTCCAGCCATCCCAATCCTCTTCATCCAGCGGGTCTTCAATGGAATAAATCGGAAAACGGCGAATCATCTTTTCCCAATGAACAATCAGTTCATCCGTGGTATAACGCTTGCCGGATTTCGGCAGATAATATTCTCCCGGTGCATTTCCTTTCCATTCACTGGCGGCTGCATCCAGAGAAATCATAAACTGCTTGCCTCTGCCGCAGCTGTACCCTGCTTTGGTAATGGCTTCCATAATAAGCTGGATGGCTTCCTCCTCATTTGCAATGTTTGGGGCAAAACCGCCTTCATCTCCCACTGCCACAGACAGTCCACGGTTCTTTAATAATTTTTTCAAATGATGATAGACTTCTGCACACCAACGGATTCCTTCGGTAATGCTGTCGGCTCCAATTGGAAGTATCATAAATTCCTGAACATCCAGATTATTATCGGAATGTGCGCCGCCATTTAAAATATTCATCATCGGCACCGGAATCGTCACTGCATTTACGCCGCCCACATAGCGGTAAAGCGGCATCTGCAATGCTTTTGCCGCTGCTTTGGCACAGGCTAAAGACACACTTAAGATTGCATTGGCACCAAGACTTCCTTTGTTTTCTGTTCCATCCAGTTCCAGCATCAGTGCATCTAGATTTTCCTGCCGCAATACGTTTCTGCCTATCAGTGCTTTTGCAATTCTTGTATTTACATTTTCCACCGCCTGCTGCACACCATTTCCACCATAACGCTCGCCGCCGTCTCTTAATTCAATGGCTTCAAATTCTCCGGTGCTGGCTCCGGAAGGTGCTGCCGCCCGGGCAGTCGACTTCTTTCCGGTTGTCTCCGTCTCCACAGTTACTTCTGTTTCTATTGTGGGATTTCCTCTGGAATCTAATATTTCTCTTGCATGAATTCGTGTAATCGTCATTTTTACAGCCATAAAAAAATCTCCTTTTGAAAATATTCTGAATTAATAGTTCAGTATCTCCAAAAGAAGATTTTTTATTCTTTCAAAATAATTCGATTATACGTTAATCTCGGCTGTCATACCAAGAATCTCTTTGTTGTCATCCAAAATCGGCTGTACCACATTCTTTAAGAAGGCATCTACCTGAATTGGTGCTCTTCCTACATATTTTGCAGGGTCCATATTCTGCTTCAGCTCTTCTAAGGTTGTATGGAATGCAGGTTCTGCTGCAATCAGCTCAAGAAGGTTGTTCTCTTTACCCTCCTGTTTTACATTTTTGCCTGCTTCCATGGAAAGTACACGAATCTTCTCATGTAATTCCTGACGGTCACCACCAGCTTTTACAGCATCCATCATAATATTTTCAGTTGCCATAAATGGAAGCTCGCTCATCATGTGTTTGTAAATAACTTTTTCATATACAACAAGTCCGTCTACTACATTTAAGCAAAGGTCTAAGATTCCGTCGATTGCAAGGAAACCTTCCGGAATGGAAAGACGCTTGTTTGCAGAGTCATCAAGAGTTCTCTCAAACCACTGGGTTGCAGATGTAATTGCCGGGTTTAATGCATCAATCATGACATAGCGGGAAAGGGATGCAATACGTTCACTACGCATTGGATTTCTCTTATATGCCATTGCAGATGATCCGATTTGGTTCTTTTCAAACGGTTCTTCAATTTCTTTAAGATTTTGAAGAAGCCTTAAATCATTTGAAAACTTGCAGCAAGATTGAGCAATAAGGCCAAGGCAATTGCAAACAATTGTATCAAGTTTTCTTGCATATGTTTGGCCGCTTACAGGGAAGCAAGCCTTAAAATTCATTTTCTGAGCAATTATGCGGTCAAGCTCTTTGCACTTTTCGTGGTCGCCGTCAAAAAGTTCAAGGAAAGATGCCTGTGTACCTGTTGTTCCCTTTGAGCCAAGGAGCATAAGAGTATCAATTACATGGCAAATTTCTTCATAATCCATTA
>OIDN01000370.1_pt1 | contig 12903 bp, 11 predicted proteins | sample 1581581 | NCBI WGS metagenome assembly OIDN01 (sample SAMEA3882535, study PRJEB24775) | human gut metagenome | biome: human-associated habitat; feature: intestine environment; material: feces | place: Netherlands | collected 2009/2010
GGCAAGAATGGCGCAGGAAAAAGTACCCTGCTCAAGATCATCGCAGGCGTAAGAACAGCCACACGTGGCTCCGTTTCCGCTCCAAAAGACTGCGTCATCGCCTATCTGCCTCAACATCTGATGACCGAAGACGAAAGAACCGTATTCGAGGAAACCTGCCAGGCGTTCGCCCATCTCCACGAGATGCAGGCGGAGATTGACCGCATCAACAACGAGCTCACTACCCGCACGGATTATGACAGCGACGACTATATGCAGCTCATCGAAAAGGTATCTTCATTGTCTGAGAAATTCTATGCAATCGACATGACCCACTTCGAGGAGGATGTTGAGAAGACTCTACTCGGTCTGGGCTTCGAACGCTCTGACTTCAACCGCCCTACCAGCGAGTTTTCGGGAGGTTGGCGCATGCGTATCGAGCTTGCCAAACTGCTGCTGAAATCGCCTGACGTGCTGCTCCTGGATGAGCCTACCAACCACCTCGACATCGAATCTATCGGATGGCTCGAAGACTTCATCATCAACAGTTCGAAAGCGGTGGTAGTGATCAGTCACGACCGAAAATTCGTAGACGACATTACAACAAGAACCATCGAGGTTACCATGGGCAGAATCTACGACTACAAGGCTACCTACAGTCAGTATCTGGAACTGCGCAAGGAACGCCGCGAACAGCAGATGAAGAAATATGAGGAACAGCAGAAGATGATTGCCGAGACCAAGGACTTCATCGAGCGATTCAAGGGTACGTATTCGAAGACTTTCCAGGTGCAGAGCCGCGTGAAGATGCTCGAAAAGCTGGAACTGATCGAGGTGGACGAGGAGGATACCAGCCGACTGAGATTGAAGTTTCCTCCGAGTCCAAGAAGCGGAGCCTATCCGGTTCAGATGAGTGACGTGGCGATGGCATTTGATGACAAGCAGATATTCAGCGGCGTGAATCTTACCGTGGAGCGTGGCGACAAGATTGCCTTCGTGGGAAGAAACGGTGAGGGTAAATCTACGCTTGTAAAATGCATCATGGGTCAGCTTCAGAACGAGGGTAAGCTGGAATTAGGACACAATGTTCAGATTGGCTATTTTGCTCAGAATCAGGCTTCTCTGCTCGATGGCGAGCTTACGGTTTTCCAGACGATAGATGATGTTGCCAAGGGCGAAATCAGAAATAAGATTCGCGATTTGCTGGGTGCATTCATGTTTGGTGGCGAGGATTCTACCAAGAAGGTAAAGGTTTTGTCGGGTGGTGAAAGAACCCGTCTGGCTATCCTGAAGCTGCTGTTGGAGCCGGTGAATCTGCTGATTCTCGATGAGCCTACCAACCACCTGGATCTCAAGACGAAGGATGTACTGAAGCAGGCGCTGCTGGATTTCGACGGCACGCTGATTGTAGTGAGTCACGACCGAGACTTCCTGGATGGTCTGGTCAGCAAGGTGTACGAATTCGGTCATGGTCGCGTCCGCGAGCATCTCTGCGGAATCTACGAGTTCCTGGAAACAAAGAAAATGGAAAGCCTTCAGGAATTGGAGAAGAAATAAAATCACAAAAGGTATTTTTCGAAAGAGGATGCTTCATTATTCATCGAATGAAGAAACGAAAAAGAGGGTGTGTCATAGATTATGACACACCCTCTTGTATTTTCAAATAATTTCTTTAAAATTATTTCTTTTTCTTCAATTCCAACTTCGGAATCTTGACTTTTTGACCTGGTTTCAACAGGGAAGTACCATTCAGAGCTTCTACGTAACATTCCATTCCTGGACCTAAGTACTTTTGGCTGAGCGACTTGATGGTTTGTCCTTCTCTTGCCGTAACTACCTCGGAAACACCAATAATACGATAGGCTCCGGTTCGAACACGAGCATCCTGGTCGTATTTGCTGCTTGCCTGGGCAGCATGCTTTTCTGCCTGTTTTCTGGCTTCTTCTTTCTTCTTAGCTTCTGCAAGCTTTTTAGTCTCCTGCTGCTTCTTGGTTTCTGCAAGTTTCTTTGCATCAACCTGCCTTTTCGCATCAGCCAAATTCTTCGCATCGGCGAGTTTCTTGACTTCCAAATTCTTCTTAGCCTCAGCCGATTTTACATCAATCGATTGCTTATCAACCGCCGCATCCATATTCTGCTCGGCATTTTCGGCTTTCTTGACGGCTTTGCTTGCCTGCGCCATTCTTACACTATCCTCGATAGCCTTCTTGCGAAGAATTTCTTCCTGCGTTGGGGCAGACTTGGCTGGTGCCTTCTTCTCTGCCGCAATCTGCTGGTAATTATCCAACTGTAGAGCGAGATGATCACGCTGGGCAGCCATCTTTCCATAATTAAAAGCAAACCAACCAAAGCCTCCTATCATTGCCAGGAATACTACGCTCGCTGCAATAACCAGATAACGAGGCAAAACAACATGTCGCTTATCGGTTTCCTCATCTGAAGAAGGAGTTTCCTCATCTGAAGAAGCTTCCTCTTCAATAGGAGTTTCTGTAAAGTTTTCCTTATCAGAAGGAACTTTCTCTACAATAGGAGTTTCTGTAATAGAGTTATCCTCACCAGAAGGAACTTTCTCTGCAATAGGAGTTTCCTCTGTTAATGTCGATTCTTTTTCTTCATCAGAAACAACAGACTCAACTTCATTCTGAGCTGGAACTTCAGATTCCTTTGTTTCCAATTCAGAAGTTGCAGATTCAGATTCTTCCGGTTCAGATACTGCAGGTTTAAATACAGCAGGTTCTGTCGCTGCAGGTTCTGATCCTTCCGGTTTCTTTTCTTCCGGTTCAGCAACATTTTCCTGAGACAATCTCTCTCCTATCACAATCATTTCATCGCTAACAGGAGCATCGTTTTCTTCATCCAAAAAATCTATCACACCACTTGTTGCAGAAGAATCCTGTTCAACGAAAGAATCCAAGGATGAATTTTCTGAATCAGGAACACTCTCTAACGTAGATTCGAATACAGAACCGTCCTCTTCAGCATTTTCAAATTTTCTGTCGATTTCATCGAAATCAACACCATCATTCACCACAACGGTCTCAAACTGGGCGAAAGGCTTGTTCACAATCTCCTTCAGAATATTATCGGGCGTGAAGGAAATCTTGTCACGGCCCTCGATAATGATACGCTCGCCCGTGTTCACATCCACGCCTTCACCGCCATTACCTTGAAAGTACCAAGCCACTTCATCTTCACGAGCTTATCAGACTGAAGCCCCTCGTTGGCAACATCAAACATCTTTCTGATAAACAATTCGGCATCCTGCAGACTGATTCCCGACTTCTCTGCCAGGCGCTGCGCCAAGTCGCTTAAACTAATCTTACTCATAGTCTTCACCTCCATTCTTCAGTTTTTCCTTGACACTGGCCACAGGGCGAAAGCCGAGCACGAGCTTAGGCGGAACAAGCTGGCGCTTCTTGGTAGTAGGATTAACAACCACACGCTCCAAGCGCTTCTTTACTTCAAACGTACCAAAGTTGGGGATAGAGACAGCCTCACCATCCTCAAATTCAGCAATCATAGCATCTATCACCTTGCGCACCATCTTCTGGGTGTCGTCCTGTGAATAGCCAGTCTGCTGAGCAAGTTCTGCAATATACTCCTTGTTATTCATTCTGATGTCAAAATATTACCTCCCATATTACTTTACCACTTCTCCGTAGAGATCAAACTCCTCACTCTGGGTAATCTTCACATTGTAGAAGCAACCCACGCGCAGACGCTTCTCTCCTGCCTTGATCAGCACTTCAGGATCCACCTCTGGCGAGCAGAATTCGGTTCTTCCGATATAGTAATCACCCTCCTTGCGGTCGATAATCACCTTCAGTATCTTGCCCACTTTCTCAGCCTCTACCTCTGCGCTGATTTCCTGCTGCAGAATCATCAGTTCGTCAAGACGGCGCTGCTTCACCTCGGCAGGAACATCATCCTCGTAGTTATTGGCACTGTAGGTACCCTCCTCCTCAGAATAAGCAAAGGCACCCATACGCTCAAAGCGCTGAGTACGAACGAATTCGAGCAACTCGTGGAAGTCTTCCTGAGTCTCGCCAGGGAATCCCACCATCAGAGTAGTGCGGATATGAATGCCCGGCACACGCTCACGGATGGTCTTGAGCAGATCGATGGTTTCCTGCTTGCTCACGTGGCGATGCATTCTGTTGAGCATATTGTCGCTGATATGCTGCAGGGCGATGTCAAGATACTTACATACGTTTGGCTTCTCGCGCATCACATCGAGCAGATCGAGCGGGAACTGGTTAGGATAAGCATAGTGCAGACGGATCCACTTCACACCCGGAATATCCGCCATGCGGCTTATGAGTTCGGTGATGTGATGCTTGCCGTCCAAGTCCACGCCGTAGTAGGTGAGCTCTTGGGCGATGATCTGGAATTCCTTCACACCATCGGCTACCAGTTGGCGTACCTCATCGAGGATTTCATCCATCGGACGGGAAACGTGCTTGCCGGTGATGATAGGAATGGCGCAATACGCACAGCGGCGGTTGCAACCTTCAGAAATCTTGATATAGGCATAATGATGAGGAGTAGTGAGATGGCGGGTTCCACTGCAAGCAGGCACATCAGCCTTGCCCAGTTCCTTGAGCAACTCCTTATAATTAAACTTACCATAAAACTTATCCACCTCGGGCATCTCAGCCTCCAGTTCCTTCTGGTAGCGCTGTGAGAGACAACCCATCACATAGAGTTTGCGGAGTCGTCCCTCTTCCTTAGCCTGGATGAACTCCAGAATGGTATCGATACTCTCCTGCTTGGCATCCTCGATAAAGCCGCAAGTATTGATGACGGCAATTTCACCCTGTGGGCGTTTCGGGTCATGAACGCAGTGGTAGCCATTGTCCTCGAAAAGCTTCATCAAGGTCTCACTATCCACCAGATTCTTGGAGCAACCCATGGTTACTATATCTATCTGATTTTTCTTCATTCTTATCCTACTTATCCTAATAATAATCTTAATCTAATTCTTTTCTCGACTATTTTACATCGAGCTTCATCTAATTCTTTTTTCAAAGTCTATAAGCACCTGTATTCTAGTGCTTAAAGAGGGAGTCAACAAATTCAGACTTATTGAAGAGCTGGAGATCCTCCATGCCCTCGCCCAGTCCGATATACTTCACTGGCACCTTGAGCTGGTCGGAGATACCGATTACCACGCCCCCCTTAGCCGTACCATCGAGCTTGGTGATGGCGAGCGAAGAGATATTGGTAACGGCAGCAAACTGCTTAGCCTGCTCAAAAGCGTTCTGTCCGGTACTTCCATCCAGAACGAGCATCACCTCATCCGGAGCCTCAGGCATGACCTTCTTCATCACCTCCTTGATCTTCTTCAACTCATTCATCAAGTTCACCTTATTATGAAGACGTCCGGCAGTATCAATCAGCACCACGTCGGCACCATTCGCCTTGGCGCTCTGTAGGGTATCGAAGGCCACGCTGGCAGGGTCAGAACCCATCTGCTGCTTCACCACTGGCACCCCTACTCGCTCGCCCCAAATGCAGATCTGTTCCACGGCAGCGGCACGGAAGGTATCGGCAGCACCGAGATACACCTTCTTGCCAGCCTTCTTAAACTGATAGGCGAGCTTTCCTATGGTGGTAGTCTTGCCCACACCGTTCACACCCACTACCAGAATCACGTATGGCTTATGATCGGAAGGCAAATCCCAGTTTTCATTGTCATCGGTATGATTTTCCTCTAGGAGGCTTGCAATCTCTTCCCTCAGGATTCTGTTGAGTTCTGAGGTAGAAACATACTTATCTCTTGCCACGCGTTCTTCGATACGTCGGATGATCTTCACGGTAGTCTCCACACCTACATCGGATGTGATGAGCACCTCCTCCAAATCATCAAGCACGTCATCATCTACGGTTGACTTACCAGCCACCGCACGCGCCAATTTTCCAAACACGCTCTCCTTGGTCTTTTCGAGGCCTTTATCGAGAGTTTCCTTTTTTTTGTTGCTAAATAATCCGAATAATCCCATAATTATAGCTATATTTTTTTGCAAAGATACGAAAATATTTGAAACTAGGAGCGTTTTTCCTAAAAAATATTGTTAACTTAGCAAAAGAATGTATAAATAATCGCTTCCTTATGGAAATATATCAAGTTATTTTTATACCTTTGTATGTTAGAAACACCTCCGAGCTCCTATACTCGGACGAGGAGGACAAGACATTAAACATTTAAACAACAGATCATGAAAAAGATATTTATCTCAATACTCGTGCTGATTTCTGCTCTCACCATGCAGGCACAGAATGTGCTTACCCCTGAGCAGCAGTTGGAAAAGGCGCAAAAAGAGTTAGAAGAAGCCCAAAAGGCACTGGAAGCAGCCAAGGCTCAGGCAGAAGCAGCTAAGGTGAAGGCGGAAGCTGAAAAAATAAAGGCGGAAGCTGAGAAAACGAAAGCGGAAGCTGCGAGATTGAAGGCTGAAGCTGAAAGAATGAAGCAGGAGACAGAAAAGCTGAAGAAGAATGCAGAGAATTCGGTGCCTGCTACCAAGACTTCTGTGCCAGCTACAGAAACGGTGCCTGCGATGAAGATCCAGGATAATGCCACCAAGAAGCAGAATACTACCGGAACTTCTGAAGGTGCGGGTTGGGTCGTACCAACCGTGACAGAGGAGATAGAAGAGAAAAAGGGAAAAGACTGCCGAAGGCGTGGTGCTCAAGGAAGATCCGAAATACCTGGCGGGAGCCATCCAGCTTAATGCCGAGGGAAAAGTAGAATTTGTTCTCGACACCCAGGCAAACGGAAAGAGTGCAGACGAAATCTACAACATCGTTTTCCAGTATATGAGCAAGCTCATCAAGAATGAGCAGAACATCAACAGCCGCATCCCCCTGGTGAACAGAAACAACAAGAACGAGCAGATCATCGCCTGTATCATGGACGAATGGTTTGTCTTCAATCAGTCGTTCATCTCTCTCGACCGCTCTGAGACCAAGTACCAGCTGGTGGCAACCATCAGCGACAACCATCTCCACCTCTCTATGACCCGAATCGTATTCAACTACGAGGAAGGCAGAAGCACCGGTTTCAAGGAGCCGGCAGAGAAAGTGATTACCGACAAATATGCCCTGACCAAGAAGAAAAACGACTTGGCCAAGATCTACGGCAAGTTCCGACGCGGAACCATCGACCGCAAGAACCAGATCTTCAATGATCTGACCAAACTTGTTAGAAAATAAAAATCATCTCATAAAATATGGATCAGACAAAAGATAACAACACAACAAACATCCCACAGAGCGAAGAAACCGCAAAGGCGCAGCCACAGAGCCAGAGCCATGAGGCGTCTCAGACGCAGCCACAGACCAGCTATGCCGTGCGCCCAAATCGTCGCCACCACAGAAGATTGGAGTATGCAGACAAGAGCAATATGCTCGTAGCCAGAAACTGGCTCAACATCGGATTTATGCTCTTCGCCATCGTAGGCGTCATCCTCTGGACACAGATGGACGACCGCACGATTGCCAATGTACTGCTGATCATCGGCGTAGTCTTGAAAATTGCCGAGGTTTGCATCCGATTATTCAAAAAATAAGAAAGGTTTGCATCCGACCATTCAAAATAGGCTTGCATCCGCTTATTCAATAAATAAGAAATGAAGAAAATATTATTCTCTACAATCCTAGCTTGTGCTGCAACTCTACCAGTTGCGGCACAACGCGATTTTACGGATTTCAACAATAACGAAGACTCACAGTTCCGCCCACAGACCGGCAACCGCATCAACACCGACTCGCTGGGCACTGACAAGGAGATTCCGAAGGGCATCAGGGTATGGACTGTGGATGAGAGATTTGGAGATACCCGGGCTGCCGTGGTGGACACCATGCAGGCAATGTACCAGAACACTACCTTCACCGAAGGACTGCGCGGAGAGTACAACACCCTGGGCAATATGGGTACCGCCCGCATCAACCGCATCTTCATCGACCGACGCAACACGCAGGGCAACTTCATCTTCACCGAGCCATACGACAACATCGTTACCCCGGTGAGTGACTTCCACTTCACCAACACCTACTCGCCTATCACAAACATCACACTGAATAGCTGCGGTGACAGAACCAACGGTGAGGATGACTTCAAGGCAATCTTTGCGGTGAATGCCAACAAGCAGCTGGGTGGCGGATTCCGATTCGACTACAAATACGGTCGCGGCTACTACGATGCACAGAGCACGGCGCACTTCAAATATACGATGTGGACTTCTTATCTGGGCGACCGCTATCAGGCGCACTTCCTCTTCAGCACCAACCACCAGAAGGTGACGGAGAACGGAGGTATTACCAATGATGACTACATCAAGCATCCGGAGCTTTTCACCGAGAGTTTCGCCACCAACGAAATTCCTACCGTGCTGCAGCAGAACTGGAATCGCAACGACAACCAACACATCTTCTTCACCCATCGCTACAACGTGGGCTTCAGCCGCAAGGTGAAGATGACCGAGGAAGAAATCAAGGCTAAGAAATTCGCTATGGAGTCTGCTAAGGACAATGCAGCCGAGGAAGCCAAGGAGGAGGCAAGAAAGAAGGCTAGAGAACAAGGCAGGGAGTTTGACGAAAAGGCTTTCGATAAAAATCAGAAGAAGCTGTTCTCAGGTCGTCCTACAGATGCAAAGATTGCCGGCGATGAACCAGCTAAGAACAACAAGGCGATAGCTGCGAACAAGGCTGCCCAGGACTTCAAGGGCGACAGCACTCGAATTGCCGTAAACAGCAAGGCTATGGCAGACAGTCTGCTCGCCGTAAAGAAGAAGAAAGCGCAAGACTCACTCTTCTACAAGACAGAATATGTTCCGGTAACCAGCTTCATCCACACCGTGCAGTTTGACAACTACAAGCGCATCTACCAGGCTTACCAGACTCCACAGGACTACTATCTCAAGGAGTACTACAATGCCGGCAAGTTTACAGGCGATTCTATCTACGATCAGACCCGTCACTGGCGCATCAAGAACACCGTGGCAATGGGAACGCTCGAGGGATTCAGCAAGTGGGCAAAGGCTGGTCTGAAAGCTTTCGCCAGCTATGACCTCCGCCACTACGAACTGCCGAATACCGAAGGCGGATTAGAGAAGTTCAATGAGCATGTTCTGAGCGTAGGCGGTCAGCTGAGTAAGACTCAGGGCAAGACCCTTCACTATAATGTAGTGGGCGAGGTAGGACTCACCGGAGTAGATGCCGGTACCTTTGCCATTGATGGAAGCGCAGACATCAACCTGCCATTCCTGGGTGACACCGTACAGGTAAGAGGCGATGCATTCATACATCACGAAACGCCATCGTTCTACTATCGCAAGTATCACGCCCGACATCTCTGGTGGGATGATGATCTGAGCAAGATTATCCATACCCGCATCATGGGAACTCTGAGATTCGGCAAGACTAACACCACGCTGCGTGTGGCTGTGGATGAAATCAAGAACTATACTTATTTCTCACAGCAATATACGATTACAGAAAATGGTCTGCGCACAGGCGTGACAGTGACACCAATGCAGAGCGGCGACGCCATCAATCTGATTACAGCGCAGCTGCAACAGGACTTCAAGTTCGGTATTTTCAACTGGCAGAATATGATTACCTACCAGCATACCAGCAGCAAGAGTACCCTGCCAGTGCCAGACCTCAACATATATACCAACCTCTTCATCAAGTTCAAGGTGGTAAAAGTACTGAATATCGAGCTGGGTGCCGACGCCAGATACTTCACCAGCTACGAGGCTCCGGATTATTCTCCTTACATCGGTCAATATACCGTACAAGGCAACGGCGAGAAGAACGTGAAGGTGGGCAACTACCCTATCGTCAATGCCTACGCCAATGTTCACATCAAGCACACCCGCTTCTTCGTGATGATGAGCCATCTAAATGCAGGACAAGGCGACAAGAACTACTTCTTCACCCCTCACTATCCGATGAACCAGCGAGTTTTCAGAATGGGTGTAAGCTGGAACTTCTTCAACTAGGAAGCGAATCTTTTCCACAAGAGATTCTTCTGAAACAAAATAGAAGCGAATCTTTTCTTAATGAATAACAACAAGGAGCGAGGTTCCCCAAAAACCTCGCTCCTTATAATTTAAAAGCAACAATATGATGATAAAGACAAATTCTATCAAGGCATGGTTTCTCGCCGCCCGCCCCGTCACCCTTTCGGCTGCGGCAGTACCGGTGATGCTGGGAGTAGCCCTGGCATACAAGGACTCAAATGCCAACTGCCAATGGATTCCAGCCCTGCTCTGCCTGCTCTTTGCATGGATAATGCAGATAGACTCAAACCTGGTAAACGACTTCTTCGACTTCAAGCATGGCAACGACGACGAAACCCGCCTGGGACCGAAACGAGCCTGTGCTGAAGGCTGGATTACGATGAAAGCCATGAAATGGGGCATTATCATCACTACCCTTCTAGGCTGCATCATCGGTTTGCCCCTTGCCTTCTACGGAGGAAAGGAGATGATCATCGTGGGTATCTGCTGTGTCCTCTTCTGTTTCCTCTACACCACCAAGCTGAGTTATCTGGGATTGGGCGACCTACTGGTACTTCTCTTTTTCGGCATCGTGCCGGTCTGCTGCACCTACTACCTGGTCATGCCTGAAGGAATACAGACTGTATCAGCAGAAGCCATACTGACTTCCATCGCCTGCGGACTGGTAGTAGATACGCTGCTCATTCTGAACAACTATCGCGACTACGACAACGACATCAAGGCGGGCAAGAAGACACTGATCGTTCACATCGGCAAGAAAAACGGCGAGCGTCTCTACTGCGCACTGGGCAACATCGGTATCCTCATCATGATTGGAATCAACATCTATGGTGCACTTGCCTACGATGCAGATACTAAGTTTTTGCCTTTCGCCGCCACATATCTCGTGGTGCACAACCGAACATTCGCCAAGATGAGGAAGATAGGAGAAGGCAGAATGCTGAACAAGGTACTGGGCTACACGGCTCTCAACATCTTTACCTTTGGTATGATCTCTACCTTCATCATCCTTGGAATGATGTGGTAATCCCAGAGATACCCGCCCCCTCTGGAATGGCATGAGAAGATTCTAGAATGAGAAGATAACATTCAGGAATAATAATTATATAATGTACGCGCGTACATTATATATATAAAAGAAGAAAAAGTATGAAGCAACAAGTAAATCTCGAAATCATGCAGTTTGTGGAAACACAGATTCTGCCCAAATATACAGAATTTGGCGAGAGCCACGGATTGCGCCACGTAACCCGTGTCATCAAAAACGCCCTGAAACTCGTACCTGTAACAGGTGCCGACATCGACATGGTTTATATCGTTGCCGCCTACCACGACCTGGGAATGAGCGGTCCGCGCGCCATCCACCACCTCACCAGTGGCAAAATCCTCCAGGCTGATGCCAGACTGAAGCGCTGGTTCACTCCCGAGCAGATTAAAATCATGAAAGAAGCCGTGGAGGATCACCGCGCCTCCTCCAGTCGCCAGCCCCGAAGCATCTATGGCAAGATTGTTGCCGAAGCCGACCGCGACATCGATGTTCACGAAATCTTTCTTCGTGCTATCGAATACGGAGAGGAGAACTATCCCGGAAAAGGAAAGGAAGAGCAATGGCAGCGGTTCGCCGACCACATGGACGAGAAATATTCCCGCAACGGCTACATCAAGCTTTGGATTCCCAACTCACCCAATGAGAAGGCTCTGAAAGAGCTGCGGAATATCATTGAAGACAAGACAGAACTCAGGAAATATTTCGAAGAAATATACGAAGAGCTCAGGAAAAAGAAGTCTTGACCCTTGAGAGAAACAAGGAAAAGGGAGTTCTGACTTTTGATAAAGAAGATTTTTCGAAAAAATCAGCAGAAAGATTTGGTAGTTTCAAAAGATTGCATTATCTTTGCAGTATAGAAAACCCAAAGACTTCTATCAATAGATGATAGCCTATGCTATGTCTATTCGACAAAGATATAAGGGTCGTGTCGGTTCGATCGGGATACTCATCAAATTACACTTATGAAACCGAGAAGACTTCTCTTGCCTATGGCGGGCCACATAAACTGACATGTCAACTAAGCTGCAAAGCCGGTGGATTACAAAAGCGGAGAGCTCTCAAATGTTTATGACATTCGGAGTTTCATCACATCATCGAGCGACCCTTTCCTACAGGAGGCAGATTTCCAATAATTGGTAAATCTGCCTCCTTTTTTGTTGACAAAGTCAGCTTATCCCCTATAATTCCTCCCAAAAACAAGAAAAATCAAGAAAATATGCATATTTCTTGAAAAAAGTTGCAGAAAAATTTGGTGGAACAAAAAAAATGTAGTATCTTTGCACCCGCATTTGAGAACGATGCTTGTTGATTTGGCAACAATATCCGATTGGAAGGTTGGGTGAGTGGCTGAAACCACCAGTTTGCTAAACTGACGTACGGGTAACCGTACCGGGGGTTCGAATCCCCCAGCTTCCGCGAATAAGTCGTAAATTAATTTTACGACTTATTTTTTATATTCATTTTTCAACAGTTTGCTGTCAAGGCTTTCGGGAGGAAGAGTAAAGGTGCTTTTTAGACTTTCAATTTTACTACATAAAACATATGATACTTCTTCATAGAAATTAAATTCCGATTTATAATAGTAATAGCATAAAAAAAATCATTTTTTATTTTGCAGATTAAAAACAAACTTTTAACTTTGCAGCGTCTTAGAAAAAGAGTTAAGAGCAACTGATGGCGGTATCGTCTAGTGGCCTAGGACGCGGCCCTCTCACGGCTGAAACTCGGGTTCGATTCCCGGTTCCGCTACCTTTAGAAGCTAATTGGTTTATTGTCACCAATTAGCTTTATTTTTTATGGAATTGTTATAAAGAGTCCTTATTGTTTTTTCATTTATTGACCACTTTATAC
>OIDN01000389.1_pt1 | contig 12463 bp, 10 predicted proteins | sample 1581581 | NCBI WGS metagenome assembly OIDN01 (sample SAMEA3882535, study PRJEB24775) | human gut metagenome | biome: human-associated habitat; feature: intestine environment; material: feces | place: Netherlands | collected 2009/2010
ACTGATCTCCAGATAGGCAGTGGCTTCCTGCAGGGGGCCCTCCGGGGTCCCCATCCACCGCAGGATGGTACCGGAGAAGGTCAGGCCCATCACCATCATCCCCGCCGACAGGAACAGCCCCAGATACAGGCTGTTCACAAAGGCCCTCCGCATCAGCTCCTCGTTCTTCTGGCCAAAGTACCGGCTGATGATGATCCCTACGCCCACATTGATGCCGATCATCAGAGCTGCCAGCAGCAGGATCACCGGCATGGTGCTGCCCACCGCCGCAAGGGCAGTCTGCCCGAGATACCGCCCCACCACGATGCTGTCGGTAATGGAGTAGACCTGATTCAGCAGGTTACCCATCAATGTAGGAAAGGTAAACGCCCACAGCAGGGAGATCGGCTTTCCCTCTGTCATATCCAGATTTTTCTTCATGCACATCCTCCTTTGCATCAAAAAAGCTCCTTCAGAATGCCCGCAAGCACGCAACCCCGGTTTCAGGGGGGGCCCTGTTTGCAGCACTCCAAAGGAGCCTTTGTTGATTTGATTTTTCTGATACCAGTGTACCACAGCGGCGCTGATTTGTCCAGCGCTCCGGGGTCAGTGGACAGAGGTGCGGACGAGGGCGCGCTTCAGGCGGGCCTGGGCCAGCTCATATTCGCGCTCATCCAGGTCCTTCCGGGCCAGGATCTCTTCGGCGCGCTTCTTGGAGGCCTCGGCGCGGGCCTGGTCGATCTCCTCGGCCCACTCCCAGGTGGTAGCGACCAGATGGACATCCCCGTTCAGCACGGTGAGCATCCCGCCCATGCAGGCGGCGCGGCGGCGCTGGCCGTCCGCGTCCACGATATGGGCTTCGCCCATTCCCAGCGCGGTGCAGTAATCACCATGCTTTGCCAGAATGGCAAGGTCGCCGTCGATGGCACGGCAGACCACCCGTTCCGCCTGACCGTCAAAGGCACAGCCGTCCGGCGTGACCACCGTCAGATGAAAGGTCGTCATGGTTTACCCTTTCTTCGCCTTGGCGAACACATCGTCGATGGTGCCCGCGAACAGGAAGGCGCTCTCGGGCAGGTCATCGCACTCGCCGTTCAGGATCATCCTGAAGCCGCGCAGGGTCTCCTTCAGCGGCACATACTGGCCGGGCATACCGGTGAACTGCTCTGCCACATGGAAGCTCTGGGACAGGAAGCGCTGCACCTTGCGGGCGCGGCTAACGGTCCGCTTGTCTTCCTCGCTCAGCTCGTCCATGCCCATGATGGCGATGATGTCCTGCAGCTCCTTGTAGCGCTGCAGCACCTTCTGGACGGCGCGGGCGATCTCGTAGTGCTCCTGACCCACGACTTCGGGGCTCAGGATGCGGCTGGTGGAATCCAGCGGGTCCACAGCCGGGTAGATGCCCTGGGATGCGATGTCACGGCTCAGGACGGTGGTGGCATCCAGATGGGTGAAGGTGGTGGCAGGGGCCGGGTCGGTCAGGTCGTCGGCGGGGACGTAGACGGCCTGCACCGAGGTGATGGAGCCCTTGCGGGTGGAGGTGATGCGCTCCTGCAGAGCGCCCAGCTCGTTGGCCAGCGTGGGCTGGTAGCCGACGGCGGAGGGCATACGGCCCAGCAGAGCCGACACCTCAGAACCGGCCTGGGTGAAGCGGAAGATGTTGTCGATGAAGAGCAGCACGTCCTGATTCTTGACATCGCGGAAGTACTCCGCCATGGTCAGGCCGGACAGGGCCACGCGCATACGGGCTCCGGGAGGCTCGTTCATCTGGCCGTAGACCAGCGCCGTCTTGTTGATGACGCCGCTCTCGGTCATTTCGCCGTAGAGGTCGTTGCCCTCACGGGTGCGCTCGCCGACGCCGGTGAACACCGAGTAGCCGTTGTGCTCGGTGGCGATGTTATAGATCAGCTCCTGGATCAGGACGGTCTTGCCGACACCGGCACCGCCGAACAGACCGATCTTGCCGCCCTTTGCGTAGGGGCAGATCAGGTCAACGACCTTGATGCCGGTCTCCAGGATCTCGGTGGTGGACTGCTGCTCCTCATAGCTGGGGGCAGGGCGGTGGATGGGCCAGTAGGCCTCCGGGGTGGGGGCAGGCTTGTTGTCCACCGGCTCACCCAGCAGGTTGAACACGCGGCCCAGGCACTGGTCGCCGACGGGGACCTTGATGGACTCGCCGGTGTCAACCGCTTCGGTGCCGCGCACCAGGCCATCGGTGCTGCTCATGGCGATGCAGCGCGCCACATTGTCGCCGGTGAGCTGGGCCACCTCGACGATGAGCTTCTCGCCGTGGTTGTCGATCTCAATGGCGTTGAGCAGCTCCGGCAGCTCGCCATCCTTGAACTGGATGTCCAGCACCGGGCCGATGACCTGGATCACCTTGCCGATGTGTTTTTCGGACATAGGCTACAACTCCTTACTTTCAAATCTCCGCGCCGGCCACGATCTCGGTGATCTCCTGCGTGATGGCAGCCTGACGGGCGCGGTTGTAATACAGATTCAGATGGTCGATCATTTCGCCCGCGTTCTTGGTGGCGGCATCCATGGCGGTGCGGCGGGCGGCCAGCTCACTGGCCACGCTCTCGCACACGGCACCATAAACGATACCGGCCACATACTCGGGGATGATGGCGCGGAACACTTCCTCGCTGCTGGGCTTGTACAGGATTTGACTGCGGCGGGCAGCGGCCTTCTGCTCCTCGGTAAGGTTGCGGTCGTAGCCGTCGTAGCCGAAAGCCTTCGGGCGGCCGGCGGCCACATTGCGGGCCTCGATCTCTTCGGGAGTGGAGAAGGATTCGTAGGCGTAGCCGGCTTCGAGCAGCTTGGCTGCGACGTCCTTATAGATGTCGCCACGCTCGGACTGGCGGTACGGGCCGTCCGGGCCACCCACGTTGATGCCTTCATCCCAGTCGATGCCCAGCCAATTCAGGGCCTCGATGATCTGGTTGTAGCTTTCCTCGGAGTCGCGCTGGGCGTCCGTATCCTCGATACGGAACACGAACGTGCCCTTGGTGTGGCGGGCCTCAGCCCAGTTGAACAGTGCGGTGCGGACCATGCCGACGTGCGGAATGCCGGTCGGGGACGGGCAGAAACGCACACGAACGTTTTCAGGAAGTTCCGGTTTGGTATTTTCAACTTCAGTCATAGGCTCCATTGTGCCGCGCAAACCGGACGTGCCACGACCCAATCGCCGTTTTTCTTCCGCAGCGTTCCATACTGCAATATTTTTCCCTATCTTCACATCGGCAAAGGAGTAATGTATGAAGCGACTTTCTTTATTCTTTAGTCACCGTTTTGTGAAAGGGCACTCTAATGACGGACCCCAACCAATACAATCCGCAAGTGCCGCAGCCGGCAGCGCAGTATGGCCAGACTCCTGCCCCTGACTACGGCCAGACGGCACCGCAGTACGGCACGCCGGATTACGGGCAGGCGCAGGCGCCCCAGTACGCCGCCCCGAACTACAACCAGGCCCCTCAGTATGGCCAGGCTCCGCAGTACGGCCAAGCACCGCAACCGCAATACAACCAGGCTCCGCAGTACGCTCAGGCCCCTCAATATGGACAGGCCCCTCAGTACGGCCAGGCTCCAGCCGCGAATTACGGGCAGCCGGCACCGCAACCGCAGTCGGGCAATAGCTTCTTCGCATTGACCGCGCCGCTTGACATGCCCGCATATGGCTGCAACCTGGGCGAGGCGATCGTCCGTTTCTTCAAGAAGTACGCGGTGTTCAAGGGCCGCGCCTCGCGTAGCGAGTTCTGGTGGTGGTTCCTCACCTATACCGTCGTCACTTTCGTGTTGAGACTCGTGTTCCGCACGTTGAGGAACCTCACCGATTCCGGCGTGATCGCCACCGTCGGAGACTCGTTCTCCTCCATTTGGGGACTCGTCGTGCTTGTGCCGACCATCGCTCTTGGCGTACGTCGTCTGCATGACATCAACATGCGTGGCACCGTGCTGGCCATCATCTACGCGGTACAGGCGGCCACCGGAATCTTCTTCGCCATCGGTCTGATCCTCATCATCGGCAGCAGTCTTTCGTTCAGGTCGTTGGAGGCGGGCAACAGCGTCAGCATCGGCGGCGTTGTCCTGCTGATCCTCGGCGTGCTGGCCTTCATTGCCAGCGGTGTGTTCTACTTTGTGCTGATGGCCCGCGATTCCAATCCGGAAGGCGCGCGTTTCGACGCTCCTACGGCTTCCAACGCATGGGCTCCCGCCACGGGCGAGGCTCCGGCAGACCCGTATGCGGCGCAGGCCACCTCGTACGGCAACGTCCCGCTGCCGACCAATCCGGCGGCTGCGGCACCGGCCACGCCGTACACGGCACCAGCGACTCCGGCCGATTCGTACACAGCTCCGGCACCGCAGTATGACGCCGCGCAGCAGCACGCCGCGCCGCAATACGCCGCACCTCAGCAGAATCCGCTGGCGGAGGCTCCGTCCGTACCGTCTATGCCTCCGATGCCGGCTGTTCCGACCATGCCTCCGACACCGTCCATTCCACCGATGCCGGAAGTGCCGGCCCAGTTCCAGCATCCGCACGAGCAGCCGAATACCGACGCTCCGGCGGATTCGGACGCTCCGGCAGTACCGAATGATCCGGCGAACGGCACCGATCAGCAGCTCTGATTTCGCTCTGATCCCCGCCTTATCGCCACACAAAACGTGGCACACCATAACGAATAACGAATAATCCCGGTATCCTGTGCAATCGCAGGATACCGGGATTATTCGTTTCAGATCATTCGTTACGGGTAGTGACGTCGTTGCGGATGTAACGCGTGGGATAGGCGACGGCCACGCGCAATTCGAGCGCAAGCACAAGCGCACGCAACGCAAGTACACGCAAAGCCTTCACCGTCAGACGTCACACGACCGCCCGCAACACTTATTCCTCGGTCGGCTCCGAACCGGCCTCTTCCGACGAGTCCGAATCCTCAGACAAATTCGAGTCTGCAGACGAATCCAAATCCGCGTCGGAAGCCGCGTTATCGCCATCGCTCGTCAAATTGTATTTCTTTGCGAGCGCTTCCCTGCTTTTGCGCTCGTCCTCGTCTTTGGCGTCCTGTTCGGCCTGCTTCGGGTCCCACTCCAGGAACCTCATATGCCGCAGCCATTCCTGCCCCGCGAAGAAAGCGAGGTACTTGACGGTGGTGGAGAACGTCAGCGGGTTGAACGAGCTGTCGAACACCGACTGGGGCCGTCCGAACTGGCGGGCGGTGTCACGCAGACCAAACAGGTTGATGAGCTGTTCGGCGTTGATGAAAGTGGGCGGAATCGACAGCTGGTTGCGCATGGCGTTGACGAACAGCAGCACCGGCAGCACGCGGATGGCCTGCTCCTGCGAATCGTCGGTGCCATAGCACATGAGGTTTATCAGCGCGTCGAGAACCGTCATCGAGGCGAGGTAGCGTCTTGCGAATTCGTTGCGGTCCACCGTGGCCGACTGGCAGATGCCGACGTTTTCCGCCACGTCATCGTCGACTTCGAATCCGGAGGCGCTGCGCATAGTGCGTGAGAGGTTCTCCATGAGGTCTTGGATTTCCTTTTCGATTCGGGTCTCCACGTCGATGCCGAGTATTCTGGCGGTTTCCATGAACAGTTCGATGCCGTCGACCCCGTGGTAGGAGGCCATCACGTCATAGGCGCGGTTGGCGTCCATCAGCGTGCGGATGATTTCCGGATCGACGCCGGGAAGCACATCCATGCCTTCGTATACGGCTTCCGCAACCGACTGGTCGACTTCTTCGGAGCGTTTCAGCAGCACCTGCGTCATCATGCCGGAGAACATCACCTGCAGGTTCTCCGCATATTTGACGTCGTTTTCCAGTTCCTGGTTCGTTTGCAACGGCCACATCTTGACCAGATCGACACCGTAGTCAACTGCCATGGAGACCACGTGCGAGCCGTACATCGAGTCGACGACCTTCTGGTCGTATACAAAAGACATACTTTCTCCTTGTATATCGTGCGGCCGGCCCGAACCGCAGTCATCCCCGACCGCGATTGAGCCACCGCATGTTTTGGTTCACATTATTCGACGTCCGCCGCCGGATCGGCGTACGTAATGGACATTATTTTCCCGGTATTGCAATCGTAAGTGATGGAGGTGATAGAAGCGAGCGCGGTGTGGCGCAACAGCATGTTGTGTTCGGGGTGCCCCGTTTCCAGCATGTGCCGGTAGCTCCAAATCGGCGATTCGTGGCTGACCACCACGATCTGTTTGCCGGGATATTCCGCCACTTTCTCCAGGGCGAAGTCCTGCATGCGATGCGCGATCGACTGGTAGCTTTCGCCCCAGCTCGGCTTCCACAGGTTGCGTACCAGCTTCCAGTTGCCGTTCTTCCACAGCGCGCCTTCGCCGAAGCCGATACGCTTGCCGCGAAATTCGTTGCGCGCTTCGATGAGGCGTTCGTCCGTCTGCAGCTCCAGCGGTTCCTCGCCGCGCAGTCCACGTACCGAATTCAGCGATTCGAGGATCTCCCCCGCCGTTTCGCGCGTGCGTTCCAGCGGCGACGAGTAGACGGCGGATACGGTGTTCAGCTGCGGGCTGACCGCGATGTAATGCGCGGTGGCCTGCGCCATGCGCACGCCCACGTCGGACAGGTGGAAACCGGGCAGCCGCTCGTACAGCAGGTGCCCGGGGTTCTCCACTTTGCCGTGGCGCACGAAATGGATGGTTGTCGCCGGCATATTGGCCGCCTTTCTTGCGTTTCGGACCTGCCGGCCACGTGCTGGCTCAGCACGTTTCGCCGGTCGCCGGCCCTGTGAAAAAATTCGTCGATTCGAATATTGGTTCCTGCCCTAATGTACCGCGTGTCACGACGGTACCTGCGCATAAAGTTGCCTTGGTCAACAAAGACACACAAACAACACGCACCATCCCACCTTTCTCCCCGTGTGCGGCATGTCAAACATGTCAATCGATTGACGTGTTCGGACGACTGGGGCAGCGAGCTGGTATCGGAAGCGGTTAACCAATAATTCAGGGGAACCACCACCATCAGTCCGCACGCGACGCAAAGCTGCGGACGTCACGAGCGAAACCGTGAGCGGAAAGGAGCGGCAAGCATGACCAACAATGTCCTCGTCGGCGTCAAAGACATCGGCCAACGTCTTTTCGGAGGGTATGCGGAGCTGCTTCGCATACCGCACACCGCGCGATTCTCCGTCGGATCGGTAATCGCCTGCATGCCGTTCCCAATGGTCGGCATGACGATCACGATTTCCGTGCAGCATTACTACGGCAACTATTCGCTGGCGGGCGCGCTGACGGCCGTGCAGGCGATCGCGCTGGCCGTGGCGAGCCCGGTGCTCGGCAAGCTGGTCGACAAATTCGGTCAACGGCAGGTGTCGATTCCCACAATCATCGTGTGGATGGTGGCGGCGATCGCGCTGGTCTCCTGCATCACCGCACGCGTGCCGTCGTGGATCCTGTTCTGCATAGTGCCGTTCATGGCCGCGATTCCGCCGTGGGGCGCGATGAGCCGTCAACGTTGGACGACGCTGCTCAAGGGCGATGCGGAGAAGACGAACCGTGCGCTGTCGCTGTCCGGCGTATTCGACGAGTGCATGTGGGTTATCGGCAATCCGCTGGCGTCCACATTGGCCGTGATCTCCGGACTGCTGGCGTTCTCGTTCACCGGCATGTGCGTGGTGATCGGCGCGCTGATGTTCCTCACGGAACTTTCTACCGAACCGAAATCGCAGACGCAGTTGGCTCGTGAAGCCGGCATGACACGTAAAGAATACCGAGAGCGCGAGGCTGCTCGTTCCAAGGCTTTGCAAACCGAAGCGGCGGTAGAATACGCGCGCGACAAGGCTCGTGCGGAAGGCAAGACGGCCGCTGAGGTGAAGGCCGCGATGCAGAAGGCCGCCACGGATATTGCGGCAGGCCGCAAGGAATCGATTTGGGGGCCAGGCCTGATCGCCGTGTGTGTGACGTGGTTCGGCCTGGGGGCATTCCAGTCAGCTGCCAGCATTTCGATTGTTGCATTCGCCACGGAAGCGCATATGAAGCAGTACACCGGTTTCGTATTCGCCTGTTTCTCGCTCAGCTCTCTGATCGGCGCACTTGTGTACGGCGCGAAGAATTGGAAGATTCCGCTGTGGAAACGTTTCTACTTCTGCCTTGCGGTGGTGAATCTGGGCATCGGCTCATTCATGTTCGCTAAGCATCTATGGGTGATCATGATCATCTACCTGTGCATCGGCGTCTGCCAGGCTCCGACGTGGGTGAACGGCAACCAGCTGATGCTGCACCTGGTTCCGCCCACGCGCTTCACGGAAGGCATGGCCTGGATGGGCGCGATGAATTCGATCGGCGGTTCGGTGGGCTCCGCGATCGCGGGACAGTTCATCGACCGCATGGGCTCGCATGGCGGCTTCATCGTGGTGACGGCGTTGGCGTTGACGTCGCTGGCGATCGCGATGCTTGGTTTCAAGCAGATCAAGGATTCCACCGAACAGCCGATGCTTACTTCCGTCAGCGTGTGATTGCGCGCGTTCGGCTTGCGCACGTTCGGCTTGCGTGAGCCAGAACGTAAGCCGAGTGGCGGAATCGCAACATCAATCAAAAAAGCGCACCTGAATCGCAATACTTCGATTCGGGCGCGCTTTTGTATACGTAACGCTGTGACGGGCGCCGTAGCGGCTTACTTCGGCCAGCCCTTCGGCGTGTGCTCCAGCGACCAGACGCCCAGCTTGTGCGAGAAGCTGTTCTCCCACTTGGCCTCCAGCTCTTCGGGAGTCAGGCGGTTCTCCTGCTTCTTCAAGCGGTTCATCGCATTGGTGTGCGTATCGTCCAGCAGCCACTTGCGGGTCAGGAAGTTCCACACCATCACCACGGCGGTGGCGATAAGCTTGCCCACGTTGGTACGGATCAGATATTCGGCGCTTTGAGAGACATACGCATCATGGTTCATGCCGTACGTGGAAATCCAGATGATGGCGTCGTTCATAAACAGGCCGATCACCGCGCCGACCACGAAGATGACGATCTCCATCCAACGCGCCATGTCCTCACGATGCTTGAACACCATCTTCATGCTGGCGACATAGTTGAAGATCAACGAGATGATAAACGAGATGGTGGCGGCGAGCACGTTGTGCATGTGGAAGGCGCCGACGAGAATGTTTAGAATACCCCAGTCGATGATGAAGGCGATCACACCCACAATGCCGAATTTCATAAGCTGTTCAATCAGTTTTCTCACACGGGATATTTAACACTCGCGCGCAGACCACCTAAACTTGGGTAACGAAGAACAATATATTTCAACGATTGCAAGGAGCAGCAATGCCAGTCATCCACACGCACGTTTCCGTATCCACCACCCCTGGGCAGCGCGAGGCGCTGAAGACGGCCTACGGCAAGGCGATTTCTGCCGTTCCCGGCAAGTCTGAAGGCTGGCTGATGTGCCCGTTCGAAGACAATATGCCGATTTATTTCGGCGGTGACGATTCCAAGCCGGCCGCATACGTGGAAGTGAATGTGTTCGGCCGTTCCGTGCCGGGTTCCGCCTGGGAGAAGCTGACGGAGCAGATCATGGCCGCGTTGGGCAAGGAGCTGGGCATTCCGGCCGACCGCACATACATCCGCTACACCGCCACGACTGACTGGGGCTGGAACGGTGGAAACTTCTGACGAAGTTCCACCGTTCCTTCGAGGTTTGCCCATATTGCAAACCTCTCACCTCACCTACGGGAAGCACGTCTAGGAAGCTCGCCTGACTACGGCAGGGAAATCGCAATATCAGCACCCCCGACCGCTCACAAAAGCGAGAAACGGGCCTTTTCTACGGGACGTGAGCGAAAAGGGGTATGAAAACCGGCAAAATCGTCAGTAACCATACCCCCTTTTTGCTCATAAGAGAGAAAAATCGCCCCATTCCGCAACTCGTGAGCAAAAGGGGGCGCACATGCAAGCACGCCCGCACTCACAAACGGACAACGTAAAGGTATCACCCACGAAAAAAGCCGCCGGCCCGAACGGGACCAGCGGCTTTGTATTTACGCCGAATCAACGATTAGCGAGCGCCCTCGACGGTACGGGACGTACCGCCACGCGGCGCAATCGCAAGAAAATCAGACGATCTTCGGCATCGGGGTGGTCAGCGACGTGGTGAGGTTCACGTGCACCAGGCCCGCGCCGGAATGCACTTCGACCTTCTTCAGCGTGACGGTGCGCTCGGCTTCCGGAGCGCGGTCGTTGTCGGTCATGGTGGCCGGAGACTTCACCGCGACCAGAGCAAGCGAGCCGAAATCGATGCCCGCGCTGGCGCACAGACCCTCGGCGGCCTGCAACGACTCGGCGAAACCGTCCTTCAGAATCACACGGTCGGCCGGAACGCCATACGCATGCTCGGCCACCCAACGCACGTTCTCCACCAGAGCCATGCCCTTGTGGCTGTGCGGTTCGGCCGGCATGGAACCGTTCGTCACGGCATCGACGAACGCATCGAGCTGCGGGGCGAGCGCGTCGCCACCGTCGCGGTACAGGTTGCCGATGATCGGGTCGCGGAATTCCAGTTCCTTGGCGGTGTCCTTGAGCGCCGGAATCTGATCATCCTCGCCATCCCACAGGTTGATAAGCGGGAAGGTAGGAATATCAAGACCTTCGAGGCGCTGGACGTGGAACGGGTAGCGCCATGCCAGATCCGGATCGTCGCGCCACGTGGAAGCGCGGGTCACGACGATGGCTGCGGACGGCCACTGCGCGTCGTATTCGCGGCAGGCTATGTCAAGCCACTTCTGCGCGCCTGCGTCGGTACCATAACCGGCTTCGACGATGACCACGTCATGCAATGCGCAGGCCATTTCCACGGAAACCAGCGTCGGAATGCCGATGGACACGTTGGCGAACGGGCCGCCGTGCACGTACACCGGAGAGCCGTTCACGGTCTCCGTCTTGGCTGGCTTCACGGCGTCGCCGAGGATGCCGGTGATACGCCACAGGTCAACGAATTCGCCGAAGGTCACGGCCTTGCCATCCTTCGTGCCGGCGACCATCTTGGCAACGCGCTCGGAGATCTCATCCATGGAACGCGACAGCACAACGATCTGCATGAGCTCGCAGGTCGGGGTGAGCACCACACGCTCAGCCACGTCGCCCTTTCCACGGTCCACTGCGATCTGGCGCAGGGAACGGGACGGCACTTCGGAGACGCGCGGTACGAGGATGGTGTCCAGCTTGCCGTCGTCAACAGCCTTCTCCGCAAAGGAGACCAACAGGTTCTGGGCGGCCTCGATGGCTCCCATTTCACCGCACAGACCCCAGTCGATCAGCTCCGGGTGGGTCAGGGAGGCCTTGCCGCCGCCCGACGCGCCACCCTTGGAACCGGCTGCGGTGATGCCCATGCTCGGCTGGCGCAGCACGGCTGCCGCGTCGATGCCACGTTCGCGCAACGCATCGATCAACGCAATCGTGGTGGTGGTCTTGCCCTCACCGCGGGACGCCTTCAACGGGGTGTCGGCGGTGACGAGGACGACCTTGCCATGCTTGCGCGGCGCATCCGGATTGCTCTTCAGGTAATCGAGATAGCCGAACGCATCAATCTTCTGCACCAAGCCGTACTGGCTGGTGAAATCCTCAATGCTGGTCACTGGGTTCCTTTCTTGGGAAAGCATTCCGCCGGACGCGGCGCCGCGCGTGCGATACGCATGCTGCACGTTTCTTGCACGCAACGCAGGCCCGAGCGGAAAAGCAAAGACAACCGCCATTCTAATAAGCCCGCATTACCAATGGAAAAACCGACTCCACACAGCGGACGCGCGCCGACCGTCATGTGAAAACGGCGAGCGCCGTACGGAAGCCGGAATTCATATATGCATGGGCGGTCGCAGACGGCTCATGGACAATCGCGAAAACGCCTGCGGGAACCGTCAGAAGTCAGACATGTGGAAGCCGTTCTTCATATTCATGCTGGTGGTGTAGAGCACGGAGTCGAGCAGCTTGTCGGTTTCCGCCTTAAGCTGCGCGGCCATGGTCTCGTTGGCGGCGGCGAGCACTTCGCGGGCTTCGTTGTTGCGGACGGCTTCGATGATTTCGTCCGGTTCCATCGGCTGCACGTCGCCGATCTCGTCTTCGGCGTCGAATTCGTCGACCACGCCTTCCACCAGTCGGTCGATCTGCTCGTCGGTGGCGGCTACCATGCGGTGGCCCATGCCGCCGGTCTTCTCCTGGTAGCGCTCCACCGCGTTGGCGGTGTCGGCGAAGCTGGCGTCGCACAGGGCCGCGATGATGCGGTTCTCCCAGTAGAAGTTCTCGGAGGTGACGCGCGTGGTGGTGTCTTCGAGGTACTTCGGCGTGGAGTCGACGTTCGGGAAGAACGGCACGAGCGTGTTGAACGGGTTGGAACCGTAGGCAATCCACTGCACGGCACGGTTGACCTGCGGGCGGTACGGGCGAATCTGCATGACGGACAGCTGGCTCTGACGGTTGATGCCGATCGGACGGAACATGTGTCGCGAATGCTGGTCGCCG
>OIDN01000392.1_pt1 | contig 12397 bp, 10 predicted proteins | sample 1581581 | NCBI WGS metagenome assembly OIDN01 (sample SAMEA3882535, study PRJEB24775) | human gut metagenome | biome: human-associated habitat; feature: intestine environment; material: feces | place: Netherlands | collected 2009/2010
ACCCACAGGTACGCAGGTATCAGGAAGAGATCAGCACATACCCATGCAAGCGGACTTCCTAGTGATACGCAGATGAAACCGAAATGAGGCACCAGCACGAAACCGGCAACAGAACGGGCAATCATCTCACATATGCCTGCAAGTATGGCGAAAGTCGAGTATCCAAGCCCCTGTATCATGAATCTTACGATATTCACAAGAGCCAGGAATATGTAGAATGCGGCGTTGATAACTACGAATTCATATATGTAGCCGATAAGCTCAATCTGTTCCTTCTTTACAAAGAGAAGTGCAAGCTGCTTTCCGAATACGATGGAGAAAGCCAGAGCCACGAGGGCATATATGATTCCCATCTTGATACAGGCTTTAAGTCCCTGATCAACACGGTCAAGACGTCTGGCACCAACATTCTGACCTCCGTATGTTGCCATGGTGGAGCCCATTGCATCGAAAGGACAGCACATGAACATGGAAATCTTGCTTCCTGCTGATACGGCTGCAACATATGTTGAACCCATATCATTGACTGCGGTCTGAAGAATGACACTGCCTATGGCGGTTATGCTGTACTGCAGGCCCATAGGCAGACCCATACCGCAGAGCTTAAGGCAGTGGCGCATGCTGAATGTCCAATCCTCTTTACTGAATTCAAGATACTTCAGTTTCTTTGTCATGTATATCGTACATATGATTCCTGACACTGCCTGTGAAGCTACTGTGGCAACTGCAGCTCCGGCGACGCCCATAGGAACAACAAGTATAAGATCAAGTATTATGTTGACAATTGATGAACCCACAAGGAATATGACAGGTGTGATACTGTCTCCGAGTGATCTCAGTATCCCGGCGGTCAGGTTGTAGAGGAAGGTTGCCGGAATGCCCAGGAATATTATAAATATGTATATATATGCATCATCGATGATATTCGAAGGTGTTCGGAGAGCCTTGAGTATCTGCATGGTAAAGATACTTACTGCTACTGTTATAACAGCAGCCAGTGCAACGGATGACCATATACTGTTGATTATATATGCCTTAAGAGCCTTGAAATCCTTCGCACCGTAAGCCTGTGCAACAGGGATTGCAAATCCGTTGCAGATTCCTATACAGAAACCGAGTATCATGAAGTTGATGCTTCCGGTGGAACCCACCGCCGCCAGCGCGTCAGTTCCAAGCTTCTGCCCGACTATGACAGAATCTACCATATTATAAAACTGCTGAAATATCAGACCAAAGAGAAGGGGCAGACCAAAGTTCAATATAAGCTTTGAAGGCTTTCCTTCAGTGAGGTCTTTTGTGCCACTGATGCGTGCGATAAAATTCTTCATGTAATTCACCTCTCCAAAATTGTTATTTACAGGTTGTTTTCACGATATCGTGTGTTTGCTAGTTAATCACCTTTTAATGATTTTATATATGGAAAAAAGGTGATTAAACGTGGTAAAATGTAAACACTTTTGTAATGCTGAAAACTTGATATATATTAGTCTCTGAACTAATATAAGTATAGTCGTAAAAGTGATGAAAAAAGAGAAAATAATTGTGCATAAAGCGCATGGATACGAACCGGGATGATATCAGTAGTGATCATGACCTGGCAGGGGATATGGAATGAGTAGAGATAGTGATAAAAAAAAGAACAATAAAAAACACAGAGAAGAGATTAGAAATATAAGCAGCATAGAGAATGGTACTTCGAGAGCCTACAGGCAGAAGGTGCTTGTCAGACAGGCTGGAAAGCTCGTGGACGAGCTGGAGCGCGCAAGGCGTGAAGAACAGGAAACTCAGGCAGATGGAATCATCAGACAGAAGGTAGTCAAGAGAAAGAGCACCAGGATAGCGTACAGGGTGGTTGGCATAATATTTGTACTGGCAGGTATAGCAGTTGTGTGGTGGGCTATGGGAGGTCACTACAGAATGATAAAGGCTGCTATTGCGATTGCGGCCATGGCATATGGATTTTATGTGGTCAAGGCTTCATTTAGAAAGTCTGCATATGATATGACATATCTGTTTGGTCAGGATGTTGTAACGATCATTCAGAAGAGAGGCAGTAAGGTGATACCGTATGAGACTATTACAGGGTATATCATGATAGAGCCTGATCCTGAATTGAAGTATTATATAATTAAGTTTGACAGAGGCAGGGAGAGTTACATAGTTCCATTTGCCGGAGCAAAAGGCAAATGTGAGGCGGTATACGATATCCTGAGAGAGAAGGTAAGAACTGATGAAGAATAAAATACTTGAAAAGCTGCAGAACAGTGATGGATATGTGTCAGGACAGGAGCTCTGTGAGCTGTTGGGGGTATCCAGAACAGCGGTGTGGAAGAACATACAGGCACTCAAGAATGAAGGTTATGTGATCGAGGGCGTGAACAACAAGGGATACAGATTGGTGAGTGAGCCTGATGTAATGTCTGAGGAGAAGATCTCAAAGTATCTTGAGACCAGAACATTTGCCAGAAAGCTTTACTATTATGATGAGACGGATTCAACGAACACCCGTGCCAAGATAGTCGGGGAAACTGACTGTGTTCACGGAGCTCTGTTCGTGGCAAATGAGCAGACTGCAGGAAAGGGACGAAGAGGCCACAGTTGGAATTCTGATAAGGGCACGACAATATCCATGTCGTATCTGCTCAAGCCGGACATAGATATTTCCTGTGTGTCAAGGATAACTCTGGTGTCGGCGGTGGCACTTGCCAGAGCGTTCAGCAAGGTGGATGGAGTAAAGCCTCAGATTAAATGGCCGAATGATGTGTTGTCTGATGGAAAAAAAATGGTCGGAATCCTCACAGAGATGAGTTCCGAGGGAACTGACATAAGCTATGTTGTTGTGGGAATAGGCATAAACGTGTATAACCGAAGCTTCCCTGAGGACATAGCAGACAAGGCCACATCAATACTGCTGGAAAATGGCAAGGGCTGTGACAGATCATGGTTCATTGCACAGGTGTCAAATGAATTTGAAAAGCTATATGACGAATTTATAAAGAATAAGGACCTGGGATTCCTTGTTGATGAGTACAACAGTTATCTTGTGAACAGGGATAAGCAGGTGTATGTAATAGAGGGGGATAAAAAGACAGAGTACACGGCGCTTGGACTTTCAAAGGATGGAGGACTTCTGGTGAGGGATGCCGATGGCGAGGTTCACGATATAATATCCGGGGAAGTATCCGTGAGAGGAATATATGGATATGTGTAAGGCTGAAAAAAATAGCTGATCAAGAATATGGTTATAGGGCTTAAGAAAATTAATAATTGGTATGTATAATTCAAAAAAACTAGAAATATAGCCCCTTATAGTTTATAATCGGCAGTGAGTATATAACAAAACTTAGAAAACACAAAGATGGAGGACATAAAACATGGAAAAGATTCAGATGACCACACCACTTGTAGAGATGGATGGAGATGAGATGACCAGAATTCTCTGGCAGTATATAAAGGATGAGCTTATTTATCCATTTATCGATCTCAAGTCAGAGTACTATGACCTTGGACTTGTACATAGAAATGAGACAGATGACAAGGTAACATTTGACTCAGCATACGCAACACAGAAGTATGGCGTAGCTGTAAAGTGTGCTACTATCACACCTAATGCGGCAAGAGTTAAGGAGTACAATCTCAAGGAGATGTGGAAGAGCCCTAACGGAACCATCAGAGCGATCCTTGATGGTACAGTGTTCAGAGCACCTATCGTAGTAAAGGGAATCGAGCCATGTGTTAAGAACTGGAAGAAGCCTATCACCATCGCAAGACATGCATATGGTGATGTATACAAGAGCGTAGAGATAGATGTTCCAGGTCCTGGAACTGCAGAGCTTGTATTCACAGGCGATGACGGACAGGTTATAAAGGAGACTATACATAAGTTTGATGGCCCTGGTGTTCTTCAGGGACAGCACAACGTGGACAAGTCTATTGAGAGCTTTGCAAGAAGCTGTTTCAAGTATGCGCTTGATACCAAGCAGACATTGTGGTTTGCCACAAAGGATACCATATCAAAGAAGTATGACCATACATTCAAGGATATCTTCCAGGAGATATTCGATGCAGAGTATAAGGAGCAGTTCGATGCAGCAGGTATTGAGTACTTCTACACACTTATAGATGATGCGGTTGCCCGTGTTATGAAGAGTGAAGGCGGTTACATCTGGGCATGTAAGAATTATGATGGAGATGTAATGAGTGATATGATCTCATCAGCATTTGGTTCACTTGCCATGATGACATCAGTTCTCGTATCCCCTGATGGAAAGTATGAGTACGAGGCAGCACACGGAACAGTTATGAGACATTACTACAAGCACCTTGCCGGTGAGGAGACATCAACCAACTCAGTTGCAACTATCTTCGCATGGTCAGGAGCACTCAGAAAGCGTGGAGAGCTTGATGGAATCCAGGCACTTCAGGATTTTGCAGACAAGCTCGAGGCTGCAACCATCAAGACTATAGAAGATGGCAAGATGACAAAGGATCTGGCTCTCATCACAACTCTCGAGAACCCAACAGTCCTCAACAGTGAGAACTTTATCAAGGCTATCAGAGAGACACTTGAGGGTATGCTCTAAGAATGAAATTGTGTAACGGGCTGATTACAGACGTTGCTTTTAACGGGATATCACCTTTATTCATACAAATGGATAAAGGTGATATTTTTATGCCATTGTGTAAAATGTGGCATTGGGTTAAAATAGCTTATATAGCATGCCTATAGAAGCATGCATATAGTAGTTTGTCTATCTGAGTGTAGCGTATAAGATAATGAGGAGTTGCATTTATGAGAATTGAGCATGTTGCGATGTATGTGAATGATCTTGAAGCTGCGAAGAATTTTTTTGAGAAATATCTGGGAGCATCAGCAAATGAGGGATATCATAATAAAACGACGGACTTCCGTTCATATTTTCTCACATTTGATGATGGCGCAAGGCTTGAGATAATGAACAGGCCGGGAATGGATGATCCTGAAAAGACACTTAACAGAACAGGATTGATACATATAGCGTTCAGTGTGGGAAGCAAAGAAAAAGTGGATGAGCTTACCAGACAGCTTGCGGAGGATGGCTATGAGGTGACAAGTGGACCGCGGACGACAGGCGATGGATACTATGAGAGCTGTGTGGTCTGCATAGAGGATAATCAGATAGAGATAACGGTATAGGAATGACAGAATAGGAATGACAGAATAGGAATGACAGAATAGGAGGTAAAAGACAATGGATAATCAGGTATTAGAGGTAATAAAAAAGAGAAGCTCAGCGAGAGCATACAGTGATGAAGAGGTTACGAAGGAGCAGCTTGAGAAGGTCATCGAAGCTGGGCTTCAGGGACCTACAGGTATGAATAAGAAAGAGATACATTTTACAGTTGTTAAGGGTGATGCTCCAATTCTGGAAGAGCTTGATGCAGAGAAGCGTGCACTTCGCGGACAGGATAAGCAGCCTCACAATTTCTATTATGAGGCTCCGGTGCTCATATTCTTAAGCGCTGAGGATGACTTCAAGTGGAGCAAGGTGGATTCAGGAATTGCAGTTCAGAATATGGCTATAGCGGCAGAGAGCATGGGGCTCGGAAATCTGATAATCGGTTGCGTGTATGATGCACTTCACGGGGAGAAGAAAGCATATTTTGACAAGGCACTTGCAATACCGAAGGGATATTCATTCCAGATAGCTCTTGCCGTTGGACACAAGACTGACAACAAGACACCACATGATTACGATGTTGCTGCGCAGGTAAGTTATCTGTAGTATATATGGGGAGGATATTGCGTATGGGAAAACTTGTAATGGGGTATTGGGACTGCCCATATTGTAGTACGAAACATATAGAAGGAACGAAGCGTGAGTGTCCGTCCTGCGGAAAGCCGAGGGGACAGGAAGTTAAGTTCTATATGGATGGAGTGCGGTATTTGTCCGCGGAGGAGAGTCAGACAAAGGGAAAAGGTGCCGACTGGTTATGTGATCATTGTGGCAATTACAATTCAGCTCTTAACACACGGTGCAGCAGCTGCGGTGCTGAACGAGGTGCGAAGGATAAGGGGTATTTTGACGTCAGGAAAGAGCAGGACGCAAGGAATGCCAGGAATGCATCAGGTACAGGAACGGCTGCCGACGGACAAAAAGGCGGGCAGGGCAATCGGAAAAGAGGACATTCATTTGGAGCATGGAAGATAGTGCTGATCGGCATGCTTGTGATAGCGGCTATAATCGGACTTACGGCGATCATAGCCATGCCAAAGAAGAGGACAGTCACAGTCAGGGATATGACATGGAAGACCAGTGTTGATGTGGAGAAATATATTCTGTGTGATGAAGACGACTGGGAACTCCCCGAGGGTGCCACGCTAAAGACCACGAAACAAGAGGTGCACCATACTGAACAGGAATATGTTGGTGAGCGTGAGGAGACCTATGATTCATATGAGGTGATAGGTTCCCATGTGGAGTACAGCTATGAGGACAATGGAGATGGAACCTTCTCTGAAGTTGCAAATGATGTGGACGATTATGGATATGTGACGAGAACGAGGTCTGTTCCGGTGTATAGAGATAAGCCTATATACAGGACGAAGTATTATTATACAATATGGCGGTGGAAGTACGACAGGACGGAGACCGCCGAGGGCGGTGGAAAGACACCGGAATACCCAGATCCCCAGCTCACAGACAAGGAGAGGCTAGGGAAAAAATCAGTTGAATATGAAGTCACATGTGAAGTGAAGGATAAGGAAAAGACATATAAAGTTGAAAAGTCTATATATGACAAACTTGACATAGGTGAGACATATAAAGTCAAGGCTGACTCTGAGGAGATAGTGAGTATCATAGAGTAAAGACTTAAGAACACGGAGGCGGGCAAAAGTGACAAAGCAGTCAAAGCCTGGTAAGGATAAAAATTCAGATATTGAGAGATATCCGTATCTGGTGGCTGAACTGTCAGGACAGATTGCGGTATATGCTTATGTGGGACCATTTCATGACAGACCGGCGTATGACTGGTCCGTGGAGACATCGATATATGTGGATAGGAATATAAGGCATATGGTTGATCCTGAGAGACCATTCTGACCTGCCTGGCTCATCCCCGGATGGATAAGACATAGTGAAAATTATGTCGAATCTGTTCGGGGATTTTTTTATTATAACGAATATGCGGGAAGTCTGTTGAATACTATGTATTTGAGACGAAATAGTTAAGGCGGACATTGAATGAGAGGTAACCATGATAATGGGATGTGCTTTCAGACTATGCAGCTCATAGCAGTTGCAGTGGCGATGGTTTTTGTGCTTTGCGTGACGGCGGGGACTATAGGAGCACTTGCAAAGGCGGACGATGGCAGTTATATGCTGCAAAGCAGCTCTGCAACGGAGCTAATGGGGGACTTTGGTGTGATATGTTTTGACACACTGTATGCACAGACACATCTTCACAGTAACTTTATCACAAGGACACTCAGTGCAAATTCAAACTCGGGACTCAGAAATTCGTATGGAGTATATGAGGAATTCTACTTTGAAAATGCTGAACGGATGTGTGGCTGTGTGTCGGATGCAGGAACTGATATGCTTTATACAGGATCGGAAGTCAGGAGAGCAGATGGCGGTGAAATATATATCCGTATGAATGATGGCTCCGAGACAAAGCTTGACAGTCCGGCAAATGTCAGAACCGATGCGGAGATTGCAGAGGATGGTGAATATTCTAAATATGCAGATATGGCTGATATACAGAGAAAGTTTATTGACTATAGTCAGAAACTTAGGACTTATGCAGACACAGAGGGTACTGTGGATGTTGATATAACAGGTGATATGAACGATAGAAGTGTGTCAGTAAATGGTAGCGGACTGCATGTGGTATCCATGGATTACAGTCAGCTCGCCGCGGGCACAAATCCGATATATTTTGAGTTCCCGGATTATGGTGATGATACGGTGCTGCTCATGAATATTGATCTGGCAGGTATCCAGGATGCTGTTCTGGGCGATCTGATACTTGGAAGCAAGAGCGATGCAAAGGCAAACGATAATGGTAATTTTTATAATGCCTACAACAGAATGTATTTTAACTTCTATGACAGCTCGGCAGCAGATGGACAATTTGGCGGAAGCATAACATTTGCGGGCAGGGGATTTGGAACAGTGATAGCTCCAGAGGCAGCGGTAAATCTCGGACACAACTGGGATGGTTGTGTGGTGAGTGAAGTATTCTCAAACGGAGGAGAGTTCCACAGAGTACCGGGAAATGATTTCCTGGATGAAGAGCCAACGACAGAGGGTACGACGACCGAAGATACGACAACCGAAGATACGACAACGGAGGGCACGACAACCGAAGACACAACCACGGAAGACACAACGACAAAGGATACGACAACGGAAGATACCACAACAGAAGACACGACGACAGAGGACACGACAACAGAAGATACCACAACAGAAGATACCACAACAGAAGATACCACAACGGAAGACACGACAACAGAATCAACAACAGGAACAACAACAGAGGATACCTCAACAGAAACTACGACGGGTACAACTACAGAGTCGACCACGGAACGTACTACATGGAGTACAACAGGAACAACAAACACCATGACAACAACACGTAACACGCCTCCGGGCAGACATCCAGATACAGGTGATCGGCTGCCTGTAAAAGAAACGGCAGTTGTGGTTATTCTGGCTCTTATGGGAAGTGCAGGGATATTAATATATAAAAAAATAAGAAAGTAGACATATTCTATTGAAATAGGACATAGAGCTGGGCTACAGCTTGGTCGTGTTCAGGAGATAGTCAGGCTAGGGAGACATTAGTAAAATACAGTTAGTACTGTATATAATTTAAATAGAGTTACAGCACCGCCATGTATGCAGCGTTTTACATGGCGGTGTTTTGCGTAATACAGGTAAAAATGCCCATAGTCTTGCATAATATCCCAGGATGTGATATATTTTAGAGGAATTTTGTGGTACAAAATACCATGGCGGGAGAATGTGTTTACATTATTTGACACAGAATAATAAGAAGGCACATTCTTTATTTTTGCTCATTAAAGATAGGAGAACAAGAACATGACGATAACTGATGAAACAATTGATTATGTTGGAATCCTTGCAAAGCTTGAGCTCTCCCCGGAGGAGAAGGAGCAGGCAAAGAAGGATATGTCAGACATGCTTGATTATGTCAGCAAACTGAATGAACTTAATACAGACGGTGTGGAGGCTATGAGCCATACATTCCCATACAACAATGTGTTCCGTGAGGACGTTGTTGTAAATGGAGACGACAGAGAGAACATGCTGAAGAATGCGCCAGAGCAGAAGGATGGCTGCTACAAGGTGCCAAAGACATTTGACTAGGAGGTAGGCTGAAGTGAATTTAATGGGTATGACGGCTGTAGAGCTGGGAAAAGCTATTAAAGATGGACAGGTGAGCGTAGTTGAAGCGACACAGGCCTGTCTTGACAGCATCGAGGCGTGCGAGAAAGATTATAATAGTTTTGTCACGGTTGATCGTGAAGGAGCACTTGCCCAGGCGGAGGAAGTGCAGAAGAAGATAGATGCGGGAGAGCTCAATGGTCCTCTTGCAGGAGTGCCGATAGCAATAAAGGACAATATGTGCCAGGAGGGTGTGCAGACAAGCTGTTCATCCAAGATTCTGTCAAATTTTGTTCCGACATATACTGCTGAGGCCGTTGTGAAGCTCAAGGAAGCAGGAGCGGTTATAGTAGGACATACCAACATGGATGAGTTTGCCATGGGAAGTACAACCGAGACATCATATTTTGGTGAGACAAGAAATCCATGGGATACAAATAGAGTTCCAGGTGGTTCATCAGGTGGATCAGCGGCAGCAGTTGCCGGTGAGGAGGTGCCATGTGCCCTCGGTTCAGATACCGGTGGATCCATCAGACAGCCGGCTTCATTCTGCGGTGTTACCGGAATCAAGCCAACCTATGGAAGAGTGTCAAGATACGGACTTATAGCATACGGTTCATCACTTGACCAGATCGGACCACTTGCGAAGAATGTAGAGGACTGTGCGACGATCCTTGAGATCATATCACAGTATGACAAGAAGGATTCAACATCAGTTAACAGAGATGACAATGATTTTACAAGCGCACTTGTGGATGATGTGAAAGGCCTTAAGATCGGTCTTCCAAGAGACTATTTCACAGAGGGACTTGAGCCTGAGATAAAGGAAGCCGTGTATGGAGTAGCTGAGACTTTGAAGGCAAGGGGAGCTATTGTTGAGGAGTTTGATCTTGGAATGGTTGAGTATGCTATTCCTGCTTACTATATCATTGCATCGGCGGAGGCAAGTTCTAACCTTGAGAGATTCGACGGTGTAAAATATGGTTACAGAACACCAGAGTACACAGATCTTCACAACATGTACAAGAAGAGCCGTTCAGAAGGATTTGGCCCTGAGGTCAAGAGAAGAATCATGCTCGGTTCATTTGTGCTGAGTTCAGGTTATTACGATGCATATTATGTAAAGGCCCTCAAGGCAAAGGCTCTCATCAAACAGGCGTATGACAAGGCGTTTGAGAAGTATGATATCATTCTCGGACCTGTTGCACCTACAACAGCACTGAAGATGGGAGAGTCACTCTCAGATCCTATCAAGATGTATCTGGGAGATGTGTACACAGTCCCTGTAAATCTTGCAGGACTTCCGGGAATATCACTTCCATGTGGAACTGATAAGGATGGAATGCCTATAGGTGTGCAGATGGTTGGAGATGCATTTGACGAGAAGACCATTATCAGAGCTGCATATGCATTTGAGCAGACTAGAGAGTACAAGAGACCTGCACAGGTTTCAGAAAGGGGGCTGTAAGAGATGGCAAAGACATATGAGACAGTCATCGGACTTGAGGTCCATGTAGAGCTTGCGACCAAGACAAAGATATTCTGCGGCTGTAGCACAGCATTTGGAGGAGCTCCTAATACACATACATGTCCTGTATGTACAGGAATGCCGGGCTCACTTCCGGTACTTAACAAAGAGGTTGTGAATAAAGCGATTGCGGTTGGTCTTGCAACAAACTGCACTATCACACAGAATTGCAAGTTTGACCGAAAGAACTATTTCTATCCGGACAACCCACAGAACTATCAGATCTCTCAGTTATATCTGCCAATCTGTCATGACGGATGGGTAGAGATTGAAACCTCTGCAGGCAAAAAGAAAATCCGTATCCATGAAATGCATATGGAAGAGGATGCAGGTAAACTGATTCATGATGAATGGGAAGACTGCTCTCTGGTAGACTATAACCGAAGCGGTGTCCCGTTGATCGAGATCGTATCCGAGCCGGATATGAGAAGCTCTGAGGAAGTAATCGCCTATCTTGAAAAACTCCGTTGTATGATGCAGTATCTGGGTGTATCAGACTGTAAGCTTCAGGAAGGTTCCATGCGTGCAGACGTTAACCTTTCTGTCCGTGAAGTGGGAGCAGAAGAATTCGGTACCAGAACAGAGATGAAGAACCTGAACTCTTTCAAAGCCATTGCCAGAGCAATTGAAGGCGAAAGAGAACGTCAGATCGAACTGATCGAAGAAGGCAAGGTAGTTACACAGGAGACACGCCGTTGGGATGACAACAAAGAATATTCTTACGCCATGCGTTCCAAGGAAGATGCCAAAGACTACAGATATTTCCCTGATCCAGATCTGCCTCCAATCCATATCTCTGATGCATGGATTGAAAAGATTAAAGCGGAACAGCCGGAGCTTCGCGAAGTGAAACAGGCCCGTTATCAGGAAGAGTACGGACTTCCGGCATACGATGCGGGAATCCTTACAGAATCCCGCCATCTTGCAGGTCTTTTTGAAGAAACAGCAGCAATCTACGGAAATGCAAAGAAGACAGCAAACTGGTTTATGGGTGAGGTACTCCGTCTGACGAAAGATAAAGCTATGGATCCGGAACAGGTATCTTTCTCACCGAAGCATCTTGCAGATCTTCTGGTAATGGTAGAAAAATCCGAAGTCAGCCCTCAGAATGCCAAAAAAGTCTTTGAGAAAGTCTTTGAGGAAGACATTGATCCTGTAGCCTACATTGAGGAACATGGTCTGAAGATTGTAGAAGACACAGGACTTCTGGAAGAAACCATCAACAGGATCCTGGATGCTAACCCAGGACCACTTTCAGAACTTCTGGGAGGTAAAGATAAAGTCATGGGCTTCTTTGTAGGTCAGATCATGAAAGAGATGAAAGGCAAGGCAAATCCTGCAAGCGTCCGCGAGACACTAATGAAAGAAGTAGAGAAGCGCAAATAAAATAAATCACCCCGGACATTATGCCCGGGGTAAAAAATGTTACTGTTCACTCTGTTCACAGCAACACGCTTCGCGATGCAAA
>OIDN01000406.1_pt1 | contig 12024 bp, 6 predicted proteins | sample 1581581 | NCBI WGS metagenome assembly OIDN01 (sample SAMEA3882535, study PRJEB24775) | human gut metagenome | biome: human-associated habitat; feature: intestine environment; material: feces | place: Netherlands | collected 2009/2010
GGCTGGCTCCATCTCTTTGGATCTTCTGTCATTCTACGGAAATACTCCTGGAATGTGAAGCGGATTTTTCTATAATCTCCACCTGCTGCCACGATCTTAGCAATTGACTCTGTCACTGCATAAACAGCTCCGTGGTATGGGCTCCAGCTTGACAGATATGGATCAAATCCGTAACTCATCATAGAAACACTGTCTGTTGTTCCGTTCAGAACAGGTACTTTCGCTACCATTGCCTGTGTCTCTGTCATCTGGTATTTTCCACCATGTGGCATAAATACGGAACCTGCTCCGATAGAACCGTCGAACATCTCAACAAGTCCTTTCTGAGAGCATACATTGAGATCAGAGAGCATAGAAAGCCATGTCTCTTTTACATCTCCTACTTCTTTCTTTACAAAAAGGCTGTCCTTCTTAGAAGGAATCTCAACCTCAACATTTGTCTCCTGATGAGCACCGTTTGTATCAAGGAATGCACGGGAAAGGTTGACAATCTCTTTTCCTCTCCATACAAGAACGAGTCTTGGCTCCTCTGTTACTACTGCTGCAACTGTTGCCTCTAAGTTTTCTTCCTTCGCGTATCCCATGAATTCATCTACATCTTTCGGGTCTACAACAACTGCCATTCTTTCCTGAGACTCAGAGATTGCGATTTCTGTTCCGTCAAGTCCTGCATATTTCTTCGGTACTTTATCAAGTTCAACGCGCAGTCCGTCTGCAAGTTCTCCAATTGCTACAGATACACCGCCTGCACCAAAGTCATTACATTTCTTGATCAGATGGCTGACTTCTTCTCTACGGAATAATCTCTGGATCTTACGCTCTGTCGGTGCATTTCCTTTCTGAACTTCTGCACCACAAGTCTCAATAGACTCTTCTGTATGAACTTTAGATGAACCTGTTGCTCCACCGCAACCATCACGGCCTGTACGACCACCGAGAAGAATGATGATATCTCCCGGGTCGGAATTTTCACGGATAACCGCACGTCTTGGAGCAGCTCCAAGTACAGCACCAATCTCCATACGTTTTGCAACGTAATCCGGATGATAAATCTCTTTTACAAGTCCTGTAGCCAGACCGATCTGGTTACCATATGAGCTATATCCATGAGCCGCCTCACGAACAAGTTTCTTCTGAGGAAGTTTTCCTTTCAGAGTTGCATCTGCTGATACTGTCGGATCAGCAGCACCTGTCACACGCATTGCCTGGTATACATAAGTACGTCCTGACAGTGGGTCACGGATGGCTCCTCCGAGGCAGGTAGCAGCTCCACCGAATGGCTCGATCTCTGTAGGATGGTTGTGTGTCTCGTTCTTGAAGAATACGAGCCACTCTTCCTCTACTCCGTCCACAACTACAGGAACAACTATAGAACAAGCATTGATCTCGTCTGACACTTCCATATCATCGAGCTTGCCTGCTGCCTTGAGCTGTTTCATACCCATAAGGGCTATATCCATGAGACATACAAACTTGTCATCTCTGTCCTTGTACATCTCCTTCATCTCTGCTCTGTATGCGTCAAATGTCTTCTCAAGAAGATCCTTGTAATCTCCATCGTCGAACTCTACATCTGTGAGCTCTGTTGAGAATGTTGTATGACGGCAGTGGTCTGACCAGTATGTATCGAGAACTCTGATCTCGGTCATGGATGGATCTCTCTTCTCCTCACCCTTGAAATAGTTCTGGATGTGAAGGAAATCCTTGAATGTCATGGCAAGTCCAAGTGAGTCATAGAGCTCCTTAAGATCTGCCTCTGCCATGTCCTTGAATCCGTCAAATATATGAACATCGGCTGGCTCAGGGAACTCTGTAACCAGAGTCTCAGGAATCTCCATACCGCATATTCTTGAATCAACAGGGTTTACACAGTAGTCCATGACAGCCTTCATCTGCTCGTCTGTCACGTCGCCCGAAAGTACATATGTTGTGGCAGTCTTGATAACAGGCTCCTCATCCTCTGCAAGAAGCTTTACACACTGCTCTGCTGAATCGGCTCTCTGATCGAACTGACCTGGAAGTGCCTCTACTGAGAACACCTTATCTGTGGCAGCAAGCTCAGGCTCACCCTCATAGATCACATCTACAGGCGGCTCAGCAAATACTGTCTCAAGAGCCTTTGCATATGTCTCATATGATATGTTCTCAATATCATACCTGACAAGCACTCTCACATACTCAGCCTTGATACCCAGATAGTTCTTAATCTCTTCGTGAAGTTCCTTCGCCTTGACCGCATAGTCAGGCTTTTTCTCAACATACACTCTCTTGACCTTACTCATGTCATACCTCCATAGTAAAAGCGTTTTTGTTATTTCAATTCCTTAATAATAGCATTTATCTTGTTTTTTTTGTAGTAGTTTTTATCTTTTTGCCTATTTTCAGCTTATTTAAGCATAAAATTGTATCTTAACCCTGCATTTTCACCAAATATGTCATAACTTTTCCATGCTAGTTATGCAGTCTTCGTATCATCTTAAATATCACCGAATTCTGGTATATCATAGGTGAATTCTGACAGTAGAATATGATTCCGTCCGTCGGTGCGTATATGTCCGTCGTATTCTCGCCCGTCATCGGATTGATGATATTTGCAATTATGTCGCCTCGTACAACCTCGTCTCCCGGCTGGACAAGCTTCTTGAAGAAGCCGGCGGCATGCTCGGACCTTATGCTGAGCAGATCCTCCTCGTCCATGATGGTGGAAATGTATCCCGCATGGCAGTTGTATCTTATAACGCCCATACGTGTCAGGAATCTGAGCACTGAGGACACCGCCTGATTGGCACTCTCACCATTGATGGTGTCGGTAACCCCCGAATATACCGAGAAAGCCTCCGTGCCGCGCATCTGCCAGTTGTAGTTGAGCGTTGCCTTATCATATGATCTAGGCTCCGCTGTCAATACATACGGCATACCGAACTGGCTGGCAAGGCTGTTGCTCTGCTTGCCTGTCTCTATCATCCTGACGTGCGGGATAAACTCACCATCCATATAGAAGCTCGCAAACTGTATTCCGTATGCGTAGCCGGTGACCTTCTCCATCACCGCCGCTGCAATACGGCTTGTCGCCTGACCTTCAGGATTGCCCGGGAATGATCTGTTTATATCTGAATTGTCTGTTATCCAGTATTTCTTGCCCACATTGAACGAGCTGTAATTGATTGATGGTATCAGAAGTATCTTCTTCCCCGATACTATGGCGCCCCTCGCCTCCAGCTCCCCAAGCTTCTTTGCCAGAAGTGAGCTTATGTAGAGCTGCTGAAATTCATTTCCTCTCATGGCACCAACTATGCATGCAGCCTTGTCTCCGCTGCCATAGGAAAATCCCTGTATCTCGTACTCTCCTCTGTAGGCTGTATTCATGGAATATATGATCTCTTTATTCATGGCCACCTCCGAAAATTCTGGCCACAAGTGACCCCTCTTCTATAACCGGATATTCTCTCAGTGAGAACACAATGCCGCTTCTCGGCGACCTGATGGTCTCCTCCACCGAGCCCGTGAGCACATTTACAATTCTTCCTATGATCTCTCCCTGCTGTATATATTCTGAGTGCTTTGCCACAGGAAGGAAGATTCCGCTGCTCTCAGCATTTACAAATACAACATCCTTGTCTTTTGCAAATTTAGGCTTATGTGCAGTCTCGACTTCGCCCTGCCATATTCCCATCTTCTTCATAAGAGAGAACAGTCCGTCCACTATCTGGTTCGAGTAATCGTAATCTATCTTGAGGGCAACGCCGGACTCCACTACCATACTCTTTACTCCGATCTCGTTGAGGGCATGTGCAAGACTTCCCTCCATGACCGTAGACGACGGATGTATCCATACAACATCCACATTCATGCACGCAACATACGGAGCAAGCTCCGATGCCACGTCAGAATTAACCCTGACCTGTGGGATCTCCTTGATGTACACACTGCTGGAATGGACATCAACACAAATGTCCGCCCCCTCTATGTCCTTCATGACCTTTGCCGCTGTGTACTCTCCCACAGTTCCGTCCTTGGAACCCGGGAACAGAGTGTTCATATCAATGTCAAATACCGGCACATCCCTGTACTGCGCCTCAAGTCCCATCGGATTGATAAATGGATATACATCCACGATTCCAGTAAGCTTGTCAAAATCCTTCTTGATCCTTCTGATCAGTTCATAACATATGTACTGTCCGGCAACCTCATCCCCATGTATACCGGACACAATACACAGCCTCTTTTCATTTCCAGTTGGGAAATCCGGAGCCAGATGGTTCTTCTTCACCCTCATGACTTCCCCGATCAGCATGTTAGCTGATACTACAGTTTCTATCATACTCTTCCACCTATTCTTCGTTTTAAACCCTCATACAATCGAACACCAGCCATGCAAAATCGCCTTCGGCGATGGCTGGTGCTGCATGTCAAACTTTCTCAAAAAGCTTGGCACATATTACGAAAAGGCAGGGTACGCATGCGTATCCTGCCTTTTTTGTACCTAAATTATTATACACAAATTGTATGATATATTCAAGCTGTGCCCCTGCGTTTATGAGCTTTTAAGGTCAGATATTGTAATCTTCTTTGCTTCAATATGTGTGCCTTAGCTATCATATTTTAGCATTTCTATCTAGTCCCATCTCCATAAACTACAGAATAATAATCTGTGTTCAATATCTCTTCTGACAGATAACTCTTCTCCCTAACCTCATTAATAATTTCTTCTACATACCCATCTGAAACCTCATCTTTGGGCACTAAATATGTCACTTCATCCTTGCTTGCATCGTACTTTACCTTATCAGTAATAAAGCTTTTATCAGAAAAAATTACCAGTGGTTCACAATCCGACAAAATATCTTTCCCTGCCAGAAATCTAGAATCATACTCTATTCCCATCAGATTAAGAACTGTTGGCAAAATATCGACACTTGAACACAACTTATCAACCTGTACTGGTTTATCCATAGCCGAACACCATATGCCTAATCCGTTTTTACTAATTTCCAGATTGTCTCGAGCAGCATCCTCACCTATCAATTCACTATACTCAGATATATCCAATCCATACGGAAAATGATCCGGCGCTACGATAAATAAAGTTTTATCAAGAATACCCTTCTCATCCAACCTTTGTATAAGATATTCAAGTGCATTATCAAGTTCTTTCTGGCATGCTATATATGATATAACATTTTCTGAATATCCGCTATCTTTTAGCTTGCTACTAACAAAATTCAAATTTTTTTCGACACTATATTTTTCTGTTTCATATGGCATATGCCCTGAATAACTCATAAAATAAACATTAAACTTATCGTTATCAATAAACTCATCACATACTGATTCCATACATTCAAAATCTGAATAATCACCATCATGTTCCTGTATATTAAGTCCATTGCCTATGGCTTTGTATTCATATCCCATATTAGGATGTGTCTTTGTTCTGTCATAATAAGCTGCCGAATAGTCATGATAGGCATAACTTTTATATCCCTGTGAATTCATTACATTTCCCAAAGCATATGGTTGATATGTATCTGCCGATTTCTTCAAGCACCACCTTGATGGAGACGGATATTGACTCAGACAGTTTACATACTCTCCATCAATTGTACTGTGATACCACAAAGGATTGTAGAAATTATTAAATACAAATCCTTCATTGAAAATTTTATATAATGTCGGAGTCACTTCTTTTGATATTGCAAATTTACTTAGACTTTCCGCAGTGACAAAAACTATATTATATCCTTTAAACATACCTGTGTACTTGTTTTGATATGTCGGAACAACTTTACCTATCTTTGAAGTTGTAACTCTAATATAATAATCATTTGAATTATAGTATATATCTTTTAAATTCACATTTTTATCAATATTCGGCTCTCTGCTAATTCCTTCCAAGTCCTTTTTTGACATGTAATTTAAATTTTCAATACTACCGGGATCTTCCATCCCCATATTATTATTTTGTCCACTTACCACAGCCTTCACATCTTTAAATGAAGAAACTATCACGCCCAACTTTTGCATTGATAATTCAAGTATGTTCTCCTTGAAAAATAATTGCTTAGGCGAATATTTTTCTCTTTGATTAACATTTGCCAGTATAGACGCAGACATTATCAGCATCAGTATTATCAAAACAATATTTATAAGGTTTCTCCTACTTACGATCTTTATATTATGTAAAATATATTTTTTAAAAATGGAAAAAATAATATATGGTAACATAAATAACACCACCATATAAAAATTTTTAAACACTACTGAAATCAATATATCTGAAAAATTTGCAGCATCCTTTGCACCTGTAATTGAAGATATACTAAAATAAACTCTAAAAATTTTATAATAGATAAACTGACCAATAAATACCAACTCTGCCATTATAAGAACAGCGCGTGATATTATTTTTTTTGCTTTGAGTGGGATACTGGAAACAACCAAAGAAACAATCATTCCAAAAAGGCCTGCAAAAGTCAATGGAAATAATATATTAGAATCAACTTTTCCATATATTGCTATATGAAAAATCAATTCCATATAAATATAACTTACACACCAATATAAAATACTAATATAGTCTTTCCATTCATATTGTAACATTTCTTCTTTTTTATCATTTAAAATCTTTTTCATTTCTATCTTCTCTTCCCTTACTATTAATTTGTGAATTATTTTCTTTTGCTTTTCTATTTCTAACTATATCACATTACTGTCACTAATCATCAAACTTTAATATATAATTGTAATCTGTATTCTATATTTTTTCAACAACACATGCAAAAAGCGGCAACACAGAATCCATTCGATTCCATGCCGCCGCTTGTATTCACATATATCCCGCTTCTTCCTAATCTCTCTTTTTCTAATTTCTCCTAAGCCCTTTTCTTATACTCAATCCTCAGCTTGTCCGCTATGAGTGCGATAAACTCGGAATTTGTCGGTTTGCCTTTTCCCGCATTCACTGTATATCCAAACAAATCGTTGATGGTGTCTATCTGACCTCTGTTCCACGCCACCTCTATGGCATGCCTTATGGCTCTCTCCACGCTGGAGGATGTGGTCTTATATTTCTTCGCTATCGTCGGATAGAGAAGCTTTGTTATGTAGTTCAGCATGTTCACATCGTTGACCGCCATGATGATGCCCTCACGGATGTACTGGTAGCCCTTTATATTTGCAGGAATACCTATATCCCTGATGATATCCGTCACATCGCTCTCTATAGTATTCTCTATCTTGTGTGCCATACTCTTCTCTGTGAGACATGTAAGCTTGTCGTTCAGCCCTGACTCAAGCTCCTTCTTCTTCATATACATCTGTCTGAGTCTTGTCACAAGCTGCACCGGATTGTACGGCTTCAGGATATAATATGTCACACCCATCTCAAATGCACATCTTATAAGTCTCTGTGATGACACCGATGTGAGTACCACAAATATCGTATTCTGATATTCAGGCAGTTCACTCATATGCTCCATCACTCCCAGGCCATCCATTCCCGAAAGGCAAATGTCTAGTATCACTATATCCGGCTTGTAGAGCTTTATTGATTCCACCGCTTCATCCCCGGTGCTGACCATATCAACTACTCTCATCTCGTCCTTTGATGCATATGTGGCGATCTGTTTTGCTATCTGTGTGCTGTCGCCATCAGCAATTACAATTTCGATCCCTTTGTTTCCCATAGTATCTCCCTTGTTATGTATAAATTTACAGGATTAAGCGCTTATCCCAACTGCTTTATAATAATATTAAATATGATATAATTTGTCAAGTGCTTTTAATATCGTTTTTAATATCACATATTATGACAACATTTTACTACAAATTACCCTGCATTTCTCATCTTCGCTTCCAGTCTTATCTTGTCGGCAATGAGAGCGACAAATTCTGAGTTCGTAGGCTTTCCTTTGCCCGCACTTATGGTGTAACCAAACAGTTCGTTGATAGTCTCTATCTTTCCTCTGCTCCAGGCCACCTCTATGGCATGTCTTATGGCTCTCTCCACCCTTGATGCAGTTGTGCCGTACATCTGGGCGATCGTCGGATAAAGCTGCTTTGTTATAGAATTCAAAATATCCATATCCCCCACAGCTATGACTATCGCGCTTCGGAGATACTGGTAGCCTTTGATGTGCGCCGGGACTCCTATCTCGTGGATTATCCTGGTCACCACCGCCTCCAGCTCATCCGTCTTCTGCTCATTTTCATCCATCTTCAGAAGCTGGGTTGTATTGCTTCCGCGTCCTTTACATGCATCATCAAGCACACCTCTGACCTTTTTCTCATCGTATGGCTGTTCAAGCAGTCTCACCACTGCCTTGTCACCTATCGTCGAAAATACAAAGTCCAGATAATTTCTGTGCTGCTTCGATGAACAGAGCACAAATTTGACATTTCTCAGGTTCTTATTTCCAGATACGCCCTCGACCATATCCGTGATATCCGTACCGGGTATAACCTCGTCCGCGATCACTATGTCTGGCTTATCTTCTGCAATTTTCTTAACAGCTTCGTCACCCTTCTCACAACATCCAATGTACTCATAATCAGGCATATCCTCAAATACGTGCTTTAGCTGTTCAATTTCTCTTTTGTCATGTTTTACCATCATAACTTTAACATGACTCATGTTATACTCCTTCCCAAGTATAGTGACGGAATAACAATATTTACTTTTTTATTCCTGTTATTCCACTACGAACATTATATATAAATGTAGTTTTCTTGGGAATATATAGAACTTCGCAAGTTACGACAGCATCAGCTTCCGGAAAACATTTTTTCTACTGCGACTGACACCAGCAGACCACATACGCACATTTAATGAAAAAATGCGGCATATCTTCCCTTTTAGGGTCGATATGCCGCGCATGATCACTTCTCTTTTGTATGTTCTTTTTCTCTGAGTCTTATGATCGCATCATATGCCGCCGGATTGTGCTCCTTCAGGTGCTCATCCATTCGTTTTCTTCTCGCCTTATATCTGTCGACAAATTCAGGATGCTCGCTCTCAAGCCTGTGAAGGAGCTGGCTCCGCCTGCGCTCGATACGCTCTGCAACAGAGTCCTCATCCTCGCCTGTGGCCCTCACGATCTCCTCTATGTGAGCCTCCATATGCTCAAGCCATTCTTCCTCATCCTGTATATCCATCTGCTTCCAGAAACCGGTCATGAGCTGTTCAACCCCGGTTCCGTTCTTCATACTGCCTATGGATTCACGGATGTGCTTCTCTATGACATCTTCCGCATCATCGCCAAATGCCCACACAAGCTCCTGAGCCATGTGCTCCGCTCTCTTTCTCCTGATGTCATGATAACTGTTATGTACACCAACCAATGGATATGGACTCTCAAGGCCGCAGTCTGACAGTGCTCTCTCCATGGTCTGTCTCACGCATCCTGCCTCTATCATGTCGTCAAGTCCAAGCTTTCTGAGCTGGACGTTGAGCTGGCCTATATGCTCCGTGATGTATAGCTTCACACCCTTCTCTTTCAGCGTATCATACATGATCCTGAGGGTATTGGCAGCCGTCACATCCACGCTTCCCATGGCGGACGCATCCACTATTACAGCCTTTGTGTCATCCTGTACCGCATCCATGATATCCTTCTGGAATATGGCTATATTTGCAAAGAACAGATTACTGCTGAATCTGTAAATAACTATATTCTGTATCGGGTATGCATGCTTGAACCTCTCGAGCGCAAGGAATTCCTCATGTCCAGGTACCAGTCCAAGGAAGCTTCTCGGAGGATCCGCAGCCTTCCTTATGACTGCGGCAAATGAGAGTATGATTCCTATAAGAACTCCATTTATCGTTCCAAGTACCAGCACACCTAGGAAAGCTCCGCAGAATATGTAGAATTCCACCTTACTCACCTTCCACAGCTTTGCCGCCAGATCAAATTCCAGAGCACTGTAGAGTGCGGAGATGACGATTGCCGTGAGCACCGGAACCGGCAGATAACCTATAAATCCCGTTCCACACACGAGGATCACGATCATCACTACTCCTGCAAATATTCCAGTGAGCTGTGTCCTGCCTCCATACTGCTCACTCATTGTGGTTCTGGACACGGAACCGTTTATCGGACAGCAGCCTGTGAATGCCGCTGCAAGATTTGCCATTCCAAATGCCAGAAGCTCCTGATTATCGTCTATCTTATATCTGTTCTTCTGGGCGAAATTGTTCTCAGCCAGAAGCGTCTCCGCCATGATTACTACTGCTATCGACAGACTGACCGTCATGATATTTGGAAGCATCCTCTCATCTATCTGTGGTACAACGATCTGTGGAAGTCCTCTGCTCACCTCCGACAGACATACTATTCCGTATTCATCCATATCTATCACGCAGGACAGCAACGCTCCCGCTGCCATGACGCATATCGCCATCGGAAACTTTGGTATGAATCTTCTTGAAACAAGCAGTACCGCAAGAGCCGTAAGTCCCATGATTATCGACGGCACATTTACATCTCCTATCGTCTCTGCTATGTGTTCCACAAGCTCGAACAGTTCTCCTGTTCCCGCTCCGGCTCCATAGAGCTTCGGCACCTGCATGAGTATGATGGTGGTGCATATTCCTGATATGAATCCGCCCATGACCGGAGTCGATATGTAATTTACAAGCTTGCCCGCCTTGAACAGGAAGAATACCAGCAGCCACAGCGCCGTAAAGAATGTTATCACAGGAACGACCTGCATCGCCTGCTCTGTTCCCGGCGTAACCCCCAGCGTCACCAGTGCCGCTCCGACCAGCGCCGCAGGCGCGGCATCCACACCGAACACGAACTGCCTCGACGTGGACAGCAATCCAAATATTATGATCGGGAACACCGACCCATACAATCCATATACCGCCGGCAGCCCGGCTATCTGTGCATACCCCATCGATATCGGTATGGACACCGCCGCTATGATAATTCCTGTCAAAAGATCAGAAAGCAAATTCTCTTTTTTATAATTCTTTAGTGTATGACATAATGAAATTTTTGAAACCTTGATTTTCTTGCCCTCCTGGGATGTTTGTGTGTGCCGGTCTGCCTTATGCTAAAGTCCGGCACTTCTGTTCTTAATTTTATCACTAAACAGGATTAATTTCACTCCTCCAGCATATTTTCAATAAAAATCCCATACCCCCTGGTTGGATCGTCTACGAATACGTGGGTGACGGCGCCGATTATCTTGCCATCCTGGATGATCGGGGAACCGGACATTCCCTGTACCACTCCGCCCGTCAGGTCTATGAGGGCATCATCGGTCACGTGGAATTCTATATTCTTGTCGGATGAATTCCTGTCCACATACTCTATGTCCATCTCATACTTCTCAAGCTCGCCGCTCATTCTGGAATATATATAAGCCTGCCCCTTGCGGACTTCATGACCTCTGGCTATATACATACGCTCCGCATCGCCGTATTTCGCCTGGCAATAGCTGGTGTCCAGATGTCCATATATTCCACTGGCACTGTTGCCATCAATAATACCGACCAAAGCTCTTCTATATGCGATGCTTCCCTGAAGTCTTCCCGGTTCCGAGGAGTATGACTTGCTTATATTTGTAATATCCGTTGTGTACACACCGCCGGTGCTGCACCGCATCATAACTCCCGTATCTATATCCGACACACTGTGTCCAAGAGCCATGAAATTTGTTCCGTCGACAAATGTAACCGTGCCTATTCCCGACACATCATCCTTCACCCACGCGCCCAGCAGATAAGCGCCATTCTCGTTTTTTTCCGGCGTGATGCTACAGACCTTCTCCTCCCCATCCCTTATATATCTCACGGACAAGCTATCACCCTGGCTTTCAGCAACAATATCAAGCAGCTCCGACCTCTTAGATATCTCCATACCGTCTACACTCACAATATAATCCCCTGTACAGACCTTTCCATCAGCAGGGCAACAGGACTCGCCATTTTCATTTTTAAAGCTGCATACATCCACCACCAAAACTCCATCCGTCTTCATATAGATTCCCATCGCCTCGCCGGACGGAACTACAGGCCGG
>OIDN01000415.1_pt1 | contig 11900 bp, 9 predicted proteins | sample 1581581 | NCBI WGS metagenome assembly OIDN01 (sample SAMEA3882535, study PRJEB24775) | human gut metagenome | biome: human-associated habitat; feature: intestine environment; material: feces | place: Netherlands | collected 2009/2010
GCTTTCCGGCAGGTTGATCAGACCACAGACTTCCCGGCTATGGCAAATCTGCTCCATGAGGTAAAGGTCTACCGTGGGGATGGGATTGCCGCAGGATTATTCTATGAAGCGAAAGTAGCCGAGGCCGTATCTCTTGTCGTGGAAGAACAGAAAAAAATTCTGTCCCGTAAAGAGAAACGTTTGTCCGAGCAGGATGTGGCGCAACTGAAAAATGTGATTGCTTATCTCAATGACCACTATGCTTTTGATATTCCATTAGAACGTCTTGCAAAAATCGCCTGTATGGGAACCACTAAGCTGAAAACATCTTTTAAGCAGCTGCAAGGCTGCACGATCACAGAGTACATTCAACAGCGCCGCATGAGCCAGGCAGAGCATTTGCTGATCGATACGGATTTCACAATGGGACAGATTGCGGAAATGATCGGTTACTCTACTTCTAGCCGGTTTGCGGAATTATTTCGCAAGAGTACAGGCCTCCTGCCGATTGAATATCGGAAAATGGCTCAGCAAAAATAAATTCACAATGTAATGCCACGACAGATCACTCTACAACGGAGTTTCAGTCGTGGCATTTTTCTGCTTTTCTTTACGGATATAGCCATTTTCCCCTTTTCAAATTGTAGTATTAGTAGAGAGAAAAATAGAAGGTAAGGCTTGATAACAAGCACAGCAAGCGAGTACCCGCTTGCGATTTTTCGGATTTTCAGGTCCCTTGCCCGAAAATGAAAAATGTTTGTTGAGATAATCTCAAACTCTTATGAAGAATGGAGGCAGCGCATGGCGAACCGGAAACGGAATATCCAGATGAATTTTTATGTCACAGAGAATAAAAAACGGCTCATAGATGAGCGGATAAAACTGCTAGCCTCCCTACTGCATTCAATATCATTCTCGTTTGGCAACGAACTAAAAGCTGAAATCTGCAATTCATCCTCATAGTTCAATTAGTAGCCGGAAACGCCATAATCATGGAGCAACCATGTTATCAAAAAGGAATCGGCATAATCAGTCCTGTTCTCAAGCACAATAAGGTTATTCCTTTGTGCAAATCGGAACGATAAAATATATTTGAGGTGAACGATTATGCCGATTGATGATTTAACTGCTTTAGGGCAAAAAATGCGGGAAGCCCGAAAGAATAAAGAACTGACACAACAGGAACTTTCCGATCTAAGCCATGTTTCTGTAAAGCAAATTGCCAATATCGAAAAAGGGAAAATGAACCCGTCCTATTTGATTTTGAGAGCATTGGCAAAGGTCCTGCACATCTCTTTAGATACGCTTATAAATCCAGATGTTTCTCTGGAGGATGAGGGTGTTAATCAGATGAAAATGCTTTATTCCAGCTGTCCGCCAGAAATGCGTGACACCCTGCTGCATCACACCCAGGAAACGGTGAAAGAACTGACAGAGTTGTCCGAAAAATTTGAAACGAATTGAGCCAGTGAGTGAAATTTAACGATTCTCTCACTGGTTCTTTTCATTTTCGGAGAAAAGAGGCAAGCAATGCCTGTGTTAATACACACAGGCCCGCAGAGAAGAAAATCCCTCCGTGATTTTCCTCTCCGCTTGCTTGTTGAGGGCAGCGCCCCCAAGCCCCTTTGAACACAGAATTTCATTCTGTGGCTGCGCGTTCTGCGAACGCTTTTGACCAGGACCAGCTTACCGCTGGCCGTGGTCTTTTTCTTTTTCAACATCCTGTTCTACCTCCATTTTCAGCACTCGATCTACATTTGCCTTTGCCGTTAAAAGCTCCCGCATTTCCTCACGGGAACGCCGGTACTCGGCATAGGTCTTTTTCTTTTCTTCCAGCAATTTCGCATACTCTGTCTGCAACTCTTTGACCTTGGGCAGCTTCTTGACGCCCATCTCATCAAAGGCATTCTTAGCAGCCTGGTGGAGCAGAATTTCTTCCTCATGCTCTTCCCGGAATTTCTTAGAGTAGCCGGCCTTGCGGTATGCCACATAGACCTCACGGGTCTTGGCATAATTTACGATGTGAGTACGCAGAACAGCGATCTCTGCCATGCGCTTTTCAGCCGCTTTGATCTGCGCCGAAAGCTCATTGTGATATGCCGTGGCAGCCGCAGCCTTTTCTTCCAAAACCGCATACTCCAGCAGGTTATGCTCTGACAGGTAATTCATGGTCTGCGCCATTTGTTTCAGATTAAAAACTTTAGCCCATCGAGCATAGCCAGCACCTTTTCCGGCCTGCAATTTTGCCTGAATGTCCACCAGCAGATTGACCTTCGGCGGCTCTGCCTGTGTGACTGTTTTCTTTCGCGGGGTATGTGCTTTCTTCCCTAAGAGAACTGCCCGCAAATCTTCCAATCCATATCCTTCGCCCAGACTGTCCATGCGGGCGGCTTTCTCCCAACCAGGGAGCTTCAAGCGATACGATTTCCCGCGCTTTGATACTTCACAGCCGGACTCTTGCAGCAGCTTCAGCAGCTCCTCAAAATTAGCAGGACTTTGTGATAATGCGTTGTCAATCGCCACACGAAGCAGCTCTCGGTGAGAGGGCTTTGCCTGATCGCCCAGCCACTTGTTATAGCTCTTTCCGTGAAGTTTCGGATTTTCTACAATGGACAGTCCGTTTTCAATGCAGATGGTATCACTTAACCTGCGAACCGCCTTGGTACTGCCCCAAAAGTTTCGGAATTTCCGGTCATATTCTAAGCTGACCGATGACCAGATAATGTGATTATGAACGTGCGACTTGTCTATGTGAGTGCAGACCACAAAGGCATGATTGCCTTTAGTAAAACGCTTTGCAAATTCTACGCCCAGCCGGTTTGCTTCTTCCGGGGTAATCTCACCAGGGCGGAAGGACTGGCGCACATGATAGGCGATCACATCATCTGCGCCGCGCACCCGTCCGGTAGCGGCAATGTACTGCCGCTTTGTCAGAAGGAACTCCGCATCCGCAGTCCGGCTGTCACAGCCATAGCCGGTAATTAGTTTTCCGTTGTCAGTCTTTTGCGGATTTGCCACATAATCAATAATATCGCTGATTGCTCGGCTCTCAATGCGTCCCTTGCCAACATGAAGCGGCATGATTCTTGTAGTTGCCATAATAGAAGGCCCTCCTCTCATAAATATTTTTGTTTTCGCTGAACTCTTTGCTTCTATCGTTGCAATAACTTTCTCCGCTGGGTATAATAAAAAAGAACATTCTACAACCTCAAAGGAGGGATTTTATGATAGAACAGCTCATTGCCGAAGCAACGGAATGTGATTTCAAAGTTGCTCTCGAAACAAAAAAGCCAAAAAGCTGGTTAAAAAGTGTCAGTGCCTTTTCCAATGGGATCGGCGGCACTCTGTTTTTCGGAGTCTCTGATGACCGGGAGCCTATCGGCTTGTCAGATGTTCAAAAGGATGCTGAAGCGATCAGCCGCTTAATCAAAGAACGAATCACACCATTACCTCAGTTTATCTTAAAACCATTACAGGAAGATGGTAAAAATCTATTAGCTCTGGAGGTTTCTCCCGGCCGCAGCACCCCATATTATTACAAGGCAGACGGCGTGATGGAAGCATATATCCGTGTTGGAAATGAAAGCGTAATTGCCCCGGATTACATTGTGAATGAACTGATCTTAAAGGGAACCAATCAGTCCTTTGATACCCTAACAACAGATGCGGTAAAAAAGGATTACAGCTTTACACTTCTGGAAGCAACCTATCTGGAACGGACCGGTCTCCGCTTTGAGCCATCCGATTATGTTTCCTTTGGTTTGACTGATAAAAATGGACTCCTGACCAATGCCGGAAAACTCATGACCGATCAGCACACGGTTTATAACTCCCGTATGTTCTGTACCCGGTGGAATGGCTTGGAAAAAGGCTCTATCTTTGATGATGCATTGGACGATAAAGAATACGAAGGGAATCTGATTTATCTACTGAAAAGTGGCAGTGAATTTATTCGCAATAATTCCAAAGTCCGTTTTGTCAAAAAGGCACAGTATCGTGTAGACAAGCCGGATTATGCTGAACGAGCTGTGACAGAGGCTCTTGTCAATGCGCTTATCCATCGTGATTATATTGTGCTTGGCAGCGAAATCCATATTGATATGTTTGATGATCGGGTGGAAATCACATCTCCGGGCGGTATGTTTGGCGGCGGCTCAATTCAGGAATACGATATTTACAGTATCCGTTCCATGCGACGAAACCCTGTGATTGCTGACCTGTTCCACCGCATGAAGTACATGGAACGCCGTGGAAGTGGTCTGCGCAAAATCGTCAGTGAAACTGAAAAGCTGCCTGGATACACAGCGGCATATAAGCCTGAATTTTCCTCAACAGCAACAGATTTCAGAGTTATTTTGAAAAATGTGAATTACCATCTTAGTCAGAAAGACTTAGTCAGTGACCAAGATTGTGACCAAGTTAGTGATCAAGATAAATCACAGGACATCCTACACGCAGTCTTGGATTTTTGTATAACAGAAAAAAGCAAACAAGAAATTTGCTCGTTTATTGGTTATCGAAATCTCACTTATTTTACAAGAAAATATTTGAATCCTCTACTGGCAAGTGGCCAGCTTAAAATGACTATTCCAGATAAGCCAAACAGTCGAAAACAAAAATATATTACAGTTCGTTCCGAATAAACAGAGAAGCAGGGCATTGGGTCTCATCTCCCATTGTCCTGCTTCTTTTTCATTCCAAATTATATTCACATCATTTACCCATACACCCAATCCTGGATTGCAAATTTCAAACTCTGTACCTTGCCCAGCAGCCAGATCGCAGCCAGCGGCAGCCCCATCGGGCTAATCAAAAATGCCATAACCAGCAAAATCACACCATTCTGCGGGGAATAGGTAATCAGCACAGCCACGCCAAGCAGAGCAATTACCGTGCTGAGCAGACCAAGCACCAGACCGGATATGTAGATCAGCCCCATGCAGAGCCAGACAAAAAGCGTCAACACCAAAATGACCGGTGCAGTTACAATCATCAGCAAGCATTTCAAAATCTTCATTCCAGTTCTCCCCTCCAACGCTCCAGATACCGTTTGCACAGGGCATCCGCTTCTCTCTCATCATCTTCCGTCAACTCCCGTCTGCCTTTGGTCAGTTCAATCTCCACATAAGTCCGGTAATCATCAGCTAAGAGATTGAACAGTTCCTTGGGAGTATGGCACACCTCGCCAGAGCAATAGTGAAAATCTTGGTCAAATTCCACCCTTACACATCCGTGACGGCTGATATAAACTTCGATGGTCTCGTCTGCGGCCAGGTAGTCCGCAAAAATCTCCAGCACCTTTTCAAAGGTCAGCATCTGTTTTCACTCCTTTGCTACGCTTCTTATTCTACTCATATTATCCGGTACGGACAGCCAAAAGGCAAGGATACCGCCAAAAAGAAAAAGCGGAGGAAGGTGCGGCGAAGAAACGCCGTTCCTCCCTCCGCAAATGGAGTATCTATCCCTGTTATGAAAGTTTGGAGAGTTGGGTAAGGATTTCCTTCACACCCTCCCACAGTTGTTCCTGCCGCTGGGATATATCCTCCAAGTCAGCATCATAAATCCGCCCGGTCTCATGCACTTTGCGGGTCAGCTGATTCAAGTTGTTGCTGCTTCGGCGCATCAGGGAAACCAACTCCTTCAGCTCCGGCAGATCCAGTTTGACCACATACCCATCCAGTGCCATTTTCCGCAGATAAGCGCTCAAATTCTCTGTCCCGTATTGCTGCATCTTTTGCTGAATCAACTCCATTTCATCAGCGGATACCCAAAACAGAACCGGCACATCCCGCTTGCGCTTGGGGCTGCTCATCGCTCCGGCTCCTGTTTCTTCGGGGCGGCAGGCTTATGGGCAGGCGGTTCCTGTTTGAGCTTTTGCAGGACAGAACTTTTCTGCTGTTCCTGCATGGTTTTTCTGGCCTGCCTGGTAAACAGATCGGTCAGACCGGGATTGACCCCATCCACAACCAGATAGGCGCAGTGGCGGGAAGCGCCGCTGTCCTCCGGCATGGGAATGGTTTTTGCCCAGGCTTTATTGTCCTGAGAGATACGCCCGTCATGGTTCTTGTGCTGGATGGTGTTTGCAAGAATGAACTGTACCCGTTCCGCCCCGAACTTTTCCAGCACATCTTTGACCGCCGCCTCCGTATCCAGCCGGTTCTCTGCATAGTGGGCGCTGATGGTCTGCTCAATGGCTTCTTTGCAGGCGCTGTTCGCCTGATATGAGAGGTTGTACTGTGCCATTTCCCAATGTTCTCTCGCATAGGCAGCTGAATGGGGGTAGAGAGGGGCAGTTCGTAATTCTTCCTGCGCCTTGCACACATCATCGGCACGGTTTTCAATGCTGTCCCGGATCACATCCATGTAGCCGGTCTCCAGCTTTTCAAAATAACGGTACACATCAGCCAGTGGCGAGGAGGAATCCAAAAGCGCCTGTGCCTGTGCGTCGGTCAGCTCCAACTCCTCCATTGCCATCACGATGTCCTCGCGGATGGTGTACTCATAGGCATGGTTTAAGACTTCTTCCGGGGGCTGGCTTTTCAGCCAGTCCCGGAACTTGTCCTGTTCGGCAGCCATCTTTTCATAAAGGGCTGTATTCAGATCGTTAGTATTCATGTTATCGCACCTCCTCATGCTGTTTTGGTTTCTTGTCTGTACTGTGGGGTTGCACCGGGCGTTTTAGGTTATCCAGCACCGAAGGCCGTGTGCTTTTGGCAACAACAGACTCGGTGTGTGCCTGCCCCTTTCCGTCGATGTTGAGCAGGGTATCCAGCTCCACCAGACGGGCGTTTTTGCTTCGCAGTTCTTCTTCATAAAGGAATGGCTTTCCGACTTCCTCCTTTGCGGCAGCCTGCTGCTGACAGAGGTTATCCAGCTGTGCCTTTGCCGCCTCCAGACGCTGGGGCATCTGGGCGAGGGCATTGTCGATACGGGTAAGATTTCCGCGAGGGTCTGTACCAAGGGTTGCCCGGTGGGTCATCTGGCCTTTCAACAGGAGCGTATATTCCTGTTTCCATGCGGAAAATTCCACGGACATGGCATAACCCCGGTAGCTGCCGATCTGCACCGGATCGGAGGTTTTGACCTCCTTGCAGGCATCCAAAAGGGCTGCACCGGCGTTCTCCTTATCGGTCAGCAGGTCTCCACGAATCTCCATACCGGCAAAGCCGTCCTCCGGGTGCGGGTGAGCTGCCAAAACCTCCAGATCAGATTCAAAGCCCTTGATAAAACCTTTGTGCTTTTCAATCTCCTCCGGGAAGTATTTGAGCAGCTGGTCCTCCAGACGATATTGCTTGCTCTGGTGGTCGGCTTTCATCAGCTTCAGGCGGGATACCTCCACATCCAAATCCATACGCTCCTTGATGCGGGGATCTCCGGCGCACAGGGCTTTGATCTCGGCAAAGGAAAGCGCCGTTTCATCCACATCATCGCAGGAGCGCACCGGCGATTTAGAAGTCATGATCTGGGAAATGAATTTCTGCTTATTCTCCACCGTCTGCCAGAGGTATGCGTCAAAGGTTCCTTCGGTCACATAGCGGTACACATGGACAAGAGGATTCTGGTTACCCTGGCGCTCGATACGGCCCTTGCGCTGGGCAAGGTCTCCCGGTCTCCACGGACAGTCCAGGTCATGAAGTGCCACCAGACGGTCCTGCACATTGGTGCCTGCGCCCATCTTGGCGGTGCTGCCCAAAAGGACACGCACCTGACCGGTACGGACTTTAGAGAACAGCTCCTTTTTCCGCACTTCGGTATTGGCTTCATGGATAAAAGCGATCTGGTCGGCAGGCATCCCCTGGGCAATGAGTTTCTGACGAATATCGTCATATACCGTAAAGACCGGTTCCTGCTCCGGCAGAGGCACAGCGCCTTCCAATGCGTGAAGCAGTGGATTATCCAGCGTTTTCGCCGCCTTGCTTGCAGGAGCTTTTGCCTGCGGTGTAGAAATGTCGCAGAACACCAGCTGGGTCAGCTTGTCAGCTTTGCCGTCCCGCCAGATCTGCATGATGTTGTCCACACACTGATTGACCTTTGTGCCAGGTTCGTCCGGCAGCATCTGGTTGACGATCCTCTGGTCAAGCCCCAACTTACGGCCATCCGAGGTAATCTTGAGCATGTTATCCTGGGACGGGTCAACAGTTCCGCTGTGTACCAGCGATGCACGCTCCGAAAGAGCTTTGACCATTTCCTGCTGATGTTCGGTAGGCTGCGCCACGATGTTGTGGTATTCCACCTCCGGGGTGGGCAGGTTCAGTTGGTCGGCGGTCTTGATGTCCGCCACTTCTTTGAACAGGTTCATCAGCTCCGGCAGATTAAAGAACTTGCTGAATCTCGTTCTTGCCCGGTAGCCGGTGCCTTCCGGTGCCAGCTCCAATGCTGTGACGGTCTCCCCAAATCGGGAAGCCCAGCAGTCGAAGTGGGTCATGTTCAGTTCTTGCAGGCGTTCATATTGAAGATAACGCTGCATGGTGTAAAGCTCGGTCATGGAGTTGCTGACCGGGGTGCCGGTGGCAAAAATCACGCCACGGTTTCCGGTGATCTCATCCATATAGCGGCACTTGGCAAACATATCGGAGGATTTCTGCGCGTCCGATGTGGAAAGACCAGCCACATTCCGCATTTTTGTGTATAGAAACAGGTTTTTATAGTTGTGGGCCTCGTCCACAAACAGCCGGTCCACACCCAGCTGCTCAAAAGTTACCACATCATCTTTTCGCCCCTCGGCTTGCAGCTTTTCCAGTCTGGCTTCCAGAGACTTTCTGGTACGCTCCAGCTGCTTGACGGTAAAACGCTCGCCGCCGCTGGCCTGTACCTCTGCAATCCCCTCAGTGATCTCGTCGATCTGTTCATAGAGAAGCCGTTCCTGACGCTCCCGGCTGATGGGGATACGCTCAAACTGGCTATGTCCCATGATGATGGCATCATAATCACCCGTCGCAATACGAGCGCAGAACTTCTTTCGGTTATGGGTCTCAAAGTCCTTTTTGGTGGTGACTAAGATATTGGCGGAAGGATAGAGACGCAGAAACTCCGACGCCCACTGCTCGGTCAGGTGATTTGGAACCACAAAGAGAGATTTCTGGCACAAGCCCAGGCGTTTGGCTTCCATCGCAGCGGCCACCATCTCAAAGGTTTTGCCCGCGCCTACTTCGTGTGCCAGCAGGGTATTTCCGCCATACAGCACATGGGCGATGGCACTTTTCTGGTGTTCCCGCAGGGTAATGGCCGGGTTCATGCCGCCAAAAGTGATATGGCTGCCATCATACTCACGGGGACGGGTAGAGTTGAACAGCTCGTTGTACTGCTTCACCAGCGCAATGCGCCGCTGGGGGTCCTGCCAGACCCAGTTGGCAAAAGCGTCCTTGATGACCTGCTGTTTCTGCTGTGCCAGCATAGTCTCCCGCTTGTTCAACACCCGCTTGGGCTTGCCTTCGGCATCCTCGATCGTGTCATAGATGCGGACATCTTTCAGGTTCAGGGTCTCCTCCAGAATCTTGTAGGCATTGGCACGGGATGTGCCGTAGGTCTCGGAGGAGATAATATCGCCCCGTCCCGTAGCGGTCTTGCCCTCCACGCGCCACTCTGCGGTATAGGGAGAATAACGCACTTTGACAGCATGGCGCAGATAGTAGGGGATCTGGAATGTCTCGGTCATAAACTTCTGGATAATGTTCGGGTCCAGCCATGTTGCACCCAGCCGCACATCAATTTCAGATGCTTCCAGTTCTCTGGGCTGTGCCTTGGTCAGCGCATCCACATTGACCACAAATTCCGGGTTGGTCTCGGCAGCAAACTGCGCCATCCGCAGCTTTGCCCGGACATCGCCGGACAGGTACTCGTCTGCCATCTGCCAGCCTGCTTCCGGGTCAGTGGGGTCTGCACTGGGGTCTTTGAAGATCACACCGGAAAGTTCGGTGGTAATGCGCCCGTACTCGCCGGGCGTACCCAGCAGTTCTGCCATATAGGGCAAATCCACTTTGCCATGCTCACCAATAGATACCGCCAGTGCTTCGCTGGGGGTATCTACGCTGGTGACAGTGCGCTCCGGGCGAATGGTGCGCTTGGTGAACATCGCCGCCTTGCTCTTGAGCTGCCCCTGCTCGTCCAGATTTTCCAGCGAACACAGCAGATAATACGAGGAATCCTGCTCAAACAACCGCCCATTTCTGTGGTCGTTCAGCAAGCCGTATTTGGCGGTAAAGGCATCGTAGGCGGCGTTCAAACGCTCCTGTATCGCCTTGATATCCTCGTCCGGGTAGTCGTTCAACTGCTGGTCGATCAGGTCGTTGACGATCTGGCGCAGTTCCACCATGCCGGTGACGCGCCCCTTGGCGGTGTCGGACAGCTCCACCTGCGTCATGACCGAATTTTCCCGGTAGAACACCTCGCCGTCCACCACGGTGTAGGAGAAGTTCTTGACCTCCGGGTCAGCAGGGAGCGTCTTGCGCTCTGCCTCGGCATCCGCAATATCTGGCGTTTCCACCTCGACTTCGGTGTACTGACCCTCAATATGCTGTACCGCCTCGGCAAGCTGGTCTGCAAGGTTTGCACCCTCGATGGGAGCAACGGTCAATTCCTCTCGTCCATACTGGGTGCTTTCGGTGGAGAGTACGCCCAGAATCATCTCCGGGTGGTCTGCGAAATACTGGTTGATGGCAAAGCCATCCTCGGTCTTACCCAACTGCACCCATGCAGGTTCGATGTCCGCAGGGCGGTCACGCTTCTGCAAAAAGATAATATCGCTGACAACATCCGTGCCTGCATTTGCCTTAAACGCATTGTTGGGCAGACGGATAGCTCCCAGCAGGTCAGCACGCTCTGCCATGTGCTTGCGGGCGGTGCTGTCCTTGCTGTCCATGGTGTAACGGCTGGTGACAAACGCCACGATGCCGCCCGGACGCACTTGGTCGATGGCTTTGGCGAAAAAATAGTTGTGGATGCTAAATCCCAGCTTGTTGTACTCTTTATCGTTGACCTTGTACTGACCGAAAGGCACGTTGCCCACCGCCAAATCGTAGAAATCACGGCGGTCGGTGGTTTCAAAGCCAGCCACGGTAATGTCTGCCTGCGGGTACAGTTTTTTCGCAATGCGCCCGGTGATGCTGTCCAACTCCACGCCGTATAAGCGGCTGTCTGCCATGCTGTCCGGCAGCATTCCAAAGAAGTTGCCCACGCCCATACTAGGCTCCAGAATGTTACCGCTGCGGAAACCCATGCGCTCCACGGCATCGTAGATACTACGGATGACGGTAGGGCTGGTATAGTGGGCGTTCAGGGTGCTGGAACGGGCGGCGGCATACTCGTCCTCGGAGAGCAGTCCTTTCAACTCCGCATATTCCTTTGCCCAACTGTCCTTGCCGGGGTCAAAGGCATCTGCCAGACCGCCCCAGCCCACATACTGGGAAAGCACCTGCTGTTCCTCAGCAGTGGCACCCCGGTGCTCCTGTTCCAGCTTGACTAGGGTGCGGATGGCTTCAATGTTCCGCGCGTACTTCTGCTTAGGACCTCCGATACCCAAATCATCATCCGTGATGTGGAAGTTCCCGGCAGATTCCGGCGCAGGTTCAGCATTCAGGGCTTCATCCAAGGCAGCAGCATCCGGGAAGGTCTGCACTTTTCCGTCCATCACAGTAGAGATGGGCAGTTCGTCCAGTTCTTCGTCGGAGAGTTTCGGAACATTCTGTTCCTGCTCGTACAGTTCCCGGACAACCGCCAGCGGCTCCTCCCGGAAAATCGGCATCCGCATTTCTGCCAGTGCCACATCCTGCAAGGTCACGCTGTCCTTGTCAAAATTGACGTTATCCACCCGGAAGGCTCGTCCCTCAATGTGGACAGTAGCGCCCAGCGGCAGATAATCCTCCCGGCGCAGATACTTGGTCTGGTGATGAGTGCCGTCCTCGTTCAGTCCGGCAAGATAGACG
>OIDN01000438.1_pt1 | contig 11414 bp, 9 predicted proteins | sample 1581581 | NCBI WGS metagenome assembly OIDN01 (sample SAMEA3882535, study PRJEB24775) | human gut metagenome | biome: human-associated habitat; feature: intestine environment; material: feces | place: Netherlands | collected 2009/2010
TGCTGATCAGATTACAACTGCTGAGAACGACAACAAGAAGATCAGTGAGGATGTTGCCGCTGCAAAGAAGGAGAATGACTCATTCAAGGCTGCGAAGGCAGAGGCTCAGGAAGCTCTCGACTCAGCTAAGAAGTCTCTTGTTGAGGCTGAGGATCTTCTGGCAAAGGCAGAGGCTGCTGCCGAGGAAGCGGAGCAGGTAGTCGAAGAGGCTAAGATCGCAGAAGAGGTTGAGATCCAGAATGCGGAAGCTGCTGCCAAGGAAAAGACAGATAAGCTTACGGCAGAAGGAAAAGATAGAGAGACCAAGCATGAGGTGTTCCTTGCTGCTGAGGAAGAGAAGTATGCTACGGCAGAGGCAAGTGAGCTCGAGAAGGTTCAGACTGCAGCTATGAAGGCTGAGAAGGAAGCCTCAGATATGAAGACAAAGGCTGAAGCTGATGCTAAGAAGCTTCTCGATGATGCAAAGAAGAAAGAAGAAGAGTTAAAGAACAAGATCGCTGAGCTCAAGACAAAACAGGCTGAGCGCGTTGTTGCAAGAAAAGAGGCTGCTGATCAGGCCAAGACCGAGGCTGAGGAGAAGAAGAAGAAAGATCTCTCAGCAATAGACAAGGCCGAGGCTGATGTCAAGAAACAGCTCGAGGATATAAGAAGCAAGGCTACTGCTGCTGCAAAGGTACTTGAAAAGGCTATAAAGCGTGAGGAAGAGTACAAGAAGCAGGAAGAGCTTCTGAAGGAAGGCAAGGTTGAGGAAGCTGCACAGGTTATCACACAGGATGAAGAAGCAACTATGGCTGCTTCAGTAAGTGAGGCTGTTGCTGCGAGACGTAAATCACTGCCTAAAGAGGCAAAGTACCTCTACAAGTATCTCGGAGTCGAGCCTGCTGGTGCACAGATCGTTAACGTTCTCCAGACTCTCAAGGTAGATCCTAAGAGATCTAAGAATGTTGTTATTCTTGGACAGCACGGATTTGGACTTACCATGGTCGGTGAGGATTTTGCAAAGTTCTATTATGATATGGGAATCTGCAAGTCTGAGGCAAAGGCAAAGGTTAAGGCAAAGGTTATAAACAGCGGTAAGCTTGCAGGAGCAGTTGGCAAGCTCAAGGGCGGATGTCTTATCATTGAGAGTGCAGGACTTATAACACCTGAGAGATTCAAAGAGATGGTTGATATGTGTTCACCTGAGAAGAATGATGTTAAGATCATCCTCACAGGAGAGAAGACAGCTCTCAGCAATATGCTTGCAGCAAATATGACTCAGGCAAGATCGTTCAACAACAGAGTATACTTTGACCAGATCAATGAGAGTGGAATGATCAATGTGGCAGAGTGCTACGCTGATGAGAAGGGCTTCAAGCTTGAGAGCGGAGCAGATACAGCTATAAAGAATGCTTTGATGGCGATGGAGTCAGGAAATATCGACAGACTTCTCGGTGCTATGGATGATGCCATGAAGGCTGCTGAGACCAGAGATCCTATCGACAAGAAGATTCTTAAAAAAGAGATAAAATAAGTTTTGTGACGGATATACCGTTGTAGAATTTTGTTGAAAAAAACAATACCAGTGCTTATAATATCTGTGTTATAGCACTGGTATTATTTTGTTGTGATAAAGGAGAATTTATATGCTTTCAACTGATATTGGAGTAGATTTAGGAACGTCAAATGTATTGATCAGCGTAAGAGGTAAGGGAATTGTTGTAAACCAGCCGTCTGTTGTCGCATATGAAGTATCTACAAAAAAAGTAATAGCAATAGGAACAAAAGCCAAGAAAATGATAGGAAAGACTCCGGAGAATATAGAGGTCGTCAGACCTCTCAATAAGGGAGTTATATCTGATTATACAATAGCGGAGATAATGCTTAAGGCATTTATCAGAAGCGCAATGGAGAAACGTTCGGGAGTTGGAAGACCAAGGATATGCGTGTGTGTTCCAAGCGGTGTTACCGAGGTGCAGAGAAGAGCTGTTGAGGAAGCAGTGTACAAGACCGGTGCCAAGACTGTGTATGTCATGGAGGAACCTTTGGCTGCTGCTGTAGGAGCAAATGTAGATATCTATGAGGCAAAGGGTAATATGGTGGTCGACATAGGCGGTGGAACCACGGATATTGCGGTCGTATCCCTTGGTGGTGCAGTGGAGAGCAGCTCCATAAAATACGCCGGAGATGACTATAATAATGCACTCATCAAGTATGCCAGAAGAAAATACAACCTGCTTATAGGTTATCAGACAGCGGAGAATGCGAAGATCGCTGTTGGCTCAGTCGTAAAGCGTGATGAAGATATTGAGTATGTGATCAAGGGCCGTGATCTTATCAAGGGACTTCCAAAGGCTGTAACAATAACTGCGAATGAAACGGTGGATGCATTTGAGGAGACTACAGAGCATATTCTTGGAGCAATACACAATGTTCTTGAGACTGCACCGCCGGAGCTGGTGGCTGACATTGCGGTATCAGGCATTGTGCTTACCGGAGGAGGAAGTCTTATATACGGAATGGACAGAATAATCAAAGAGCGCACAGGGATAGAGGCATATGTATCGGAAAAAGCACTTGAGGCAGTGGCTCTCGGCGCTGGAATGTCTGTCAACCTCAGCGATAAGAAAGAAGATTAAATGTATGGAAAGAGATTATTTGCCGATCTGCATGGAGGACATGAAGAAGAGAGGGTGGATACAGGCGGACTTTGTGTTTGTCATAGGTGATGCCTATGTTGACCATTCCTCATTTGGCCCTGCCATCATAAGCAGATTGCTTGAGAGATATGGATATAAGGTGTGTATGATTGCCCAGCCTGATTGGAAGAATGACAAGAGCATTGATGTTTTTGGCAGACCAAGACTGGGCTTTTTGGTATGCGGAGGCAATATGGATTCCATGGTGAACCATTATTCCGTGTCCAAGAAGAGAAGGCAGAAGGATTCATTTTCGCCCGGCGGAGAGATGGGACTCAGACCTGATTATGCCACCACGGTTTACTGCAATCTGATAAGGAGAACATACAAGGATGTTCCGATCATAATCGGAGGTATAGAGGCCAGCCTCAGACGTATGGCACACTATGATTATTGGTCTGATAAATTGAAACATTCCATTCTGGTGGATTCATCCGCCGATATACTTTCGTATGGCATGGGTGAGCACAGCATGATAGAGATAGCGGAGGCGCTCGACAGCGGAATAGATGTGAAAGATATCACATTTGTCAGGGGTACATGCTACAGGACAAAGGATATATCCGGTGTGCCCGAGGATTCCATTATACTGCCGGATTATGACAGTCTTTCAAAGGATAGACTGGAATATGCAAGAAGCTTTTATACACAGTATATAAATACAGATCCATACTCGGCTAAAACGCTGGTTGAGGGATACGGAAACAGAGGATATGTTGTTCAGAATCCTCCGGCTTATCCGCTCACCCAGATGGAGATGGACGATGTGTATGATCTGCCATATATGAATAACTACCATCCGATATATGAGGAGGCGGGCGGTATCCCGGCTATATCAGAGATAAAATTCAGTCTGACGAGCAACCGGGGCTGCTTCGGAGGATGCAGCTTCTGCGCACTGACATTTCACCAGGGCAGGATCATACAGACAAGAAGCCACGAGTCACTGATAAAGGAAGCGGAGCGCATGACGCATGATCCTGATTTCAAAGGCTATATACATGATGTCGGAGGGCCGACTGCGAATTTCAGGCATAAATCATGCGCAAAGCAGGATAAATATGGTGTATGCACCAACAAGCAGTGTCTGTTCCCGGAACCGTGCAGGAATTTGAAGGTTGACCACAAGGATTATGTTGAGCTTCTGCGGAAGCTGGAAGCGGTTCCAGGTGTGAAAAAAGTATTTATCAGATCGGGAATACGATTCGATTATGTGATGGCGGACAGCAACGATGAATTTCTGAAAGAGCTTTGCGAGAAGCACATAAGCGGACAGCTCAGAGTTGCGCCGGAGCATGTATCGGATAATGTTCTCAGAACAGTGTATATGAGAAATTCATTGATAGATACAAAAGGGTAAATGCAAAGACTGGAAAGCAGCAGTATGTTGTTCCGTACCTGATGTCATCACATCCCGGATCCACGCTGAAGGAGGCGGTGGAGCTTGCCGAATATGTAAGGGATATAGGCTATATGCCTGAACAGGTGCAGGATTTCTATCCTACGCCGTCCACGATATCCACATGTATGTACTATACCGGAGTCGATCCTAGAACCATGAAACCGGTATATGTACCTCATAATCCACATGAAAAGGCAATGCAGAAGGCTCTTATGATGTATAGAAAACCGGAGAATTATGATCTGGTCAAAGAGGCGCTCATAAAGGCCGGCAGACAGGATCTTATCGGTTTTGATAAAAAATGTCTGATAGCGCCGAGAAAGATGGACAGGAAAGGTGAACACCAGGGACAACGTTCGTATGGCAAAAATGATAAAAGTAAGAACAATTCAATCAATAATGGTAAAAACAGCAAAAATAATAAAGTTGTTCCACAGAAAAACACAAAATCATCCGGGCAGAAGAATGCTAAAAATGGCAAAAACAGGAATAAAAGGAAATAGCTCCTTCGCGGAGTCGTTCATTTTTGGTTGCGTGGCACATGCTTTTGTGCTAGAATTATGGCAGATTGTGTGAACCTTTAAGGTTTTTTTATATGTAGTCTTATGTCACACTAATATTTTTTTAAATGGAGGATTTGAAAATGGCAAAGAAGATTGTTTTAGCAGGCGCATGTCGTACAGCTATCGGAACAATGGGTGGATCACTCAGCACAACACCAGCAGCAGAGCTTGGTTCAATCGTTATCAAGGAGGCTATCAACAGAGCAGGAGTTCCTGCAGATCAGGTAGACCACGTATACATGGGATGTGTTATCCAGGCTGGTCAGGGACAGAACGTTGCACGTCAGGCTTCAATCAAGGCAGGACTTCCAATCGAGACAACTGCTGTTACAGTTAACGTTGTCTGTGGTTCAGGTCTTAACTGTGTCAACATGGCTGCACAGATGATCGAGGCAGGAGATGCTGATATCGTAGTTGCAGGTGGTATGGAGAATATGTCTATGGCTCCTTACGCTATGATGAAGGGTCGTTTCGGTTACAGAATGAACAATGGTGTACTCGTAGATACAATGGTAAACGATGCTCTCTGGGATGCATTCAATGATTATCACATGATCAAGACAGCTGACAATATCTGTGAGCAGTGGGGTCTTACACGTGAGGAGATTGATGAGTTTGCAGCAAAGAGCCAGCAGAAGGCTGTTGCAGCTCAGGAGTCAGGTGCATTTGATGCTGAGATCGTTCCAGTTATGGTAAAGAAGAAGAAAGAGATGGTTGAGTTCAAGAAGGATGAGGGACCAAGACCTGGTACAACAGTTGAGACACTTTCAAGACTCAGAACAATCAATCCTAACGGATTTGTTACAGCTGGTAACGCTTCAGGTATCAATGATGGTGCTGCAGCTATCGTTGTTATGAGCGAGGAGAAGGCTAAGGAGCTTGGCGTTAAGCCTATGGCTACATGGGTAGCTGGAGCACTTGGCGGAGTTGATCCTTCAATCATGGGTATCGGACCTGTAGCTTCAACCAAGAAGGTTATGGCTAAGACTGGTCTCAAGATTGAGGACTTCGATGTTATCGAGGCAAACGAGGCATTTGCTGCACAGTCAGTAGCAGTTGCTAAGGAACTTGGATTTGATGTTGACAAGCAGGTTAACCCTAACGGTGGTGCTATCGCTCTTGGACATCCAGTTGGAGCTTCAGGATGCCGTATTCTTGTTACACTTCTTCATGAGATGCAGGCAAAGGGTGCTAAGACAGGTCTTGCTACTCTCTGTATCGGTGGTGGAATGGGCTGCTCAACAGTCGTTAAGATCGAGGACTAATTTTAGATAATAAAGGAGATACATCATGGAGTTTGTTACATACGAACAGGATGGATATGTAGGAATTATCACAATCAACCGTCCAAAGGCTTTGAACGCACTCAACAGTGCAGTTCTTGAAGAGCTTGATGCAACATTCAAGGCAGTTGATCTTGATACAACAAGATGTCTTATTCTTACAGGTGCCGGTGAGAAGTCATTTGTTGCCGGAGCTGATATAGGTGAGATGTCAACACTCACAAAGGCAGAGGGAGAGGCCTTCGGTAAGAAGGGTAACGATGTGTTCAGAGCCATTGAGACATTCCCTATCCCAGTCATCGCAGCAGTGAATGGATTCGCTCTTGGCGGCGGATGCGAGATTTCAATGAGCTGTGATATCAGAATCTGCTCAGAGAATGCAATATTCGGTCAGCCAGAGGCTGGTCTTGGAATCACACCTGGTTTTGGCGGAACACAGAGACTTGCACGTCTTGTAGGTGCAGGCATGGCTAAGCAGCTTATCTACACAGCAAGAAACATCAAGGCAGATGAGGCTTACAGAATCGGTCTTGTGAACGCTGTTTATCCACTTGAGGAGCTCCTTCCAGCAGCTAAGAAGATGGCAGCCGGAATCGCAGCAAACGCTCCTATTGCAGTAAGAAACTGCAAGAAGGCTATCAACGATGGCTTACAGGTAGATATGGATCAGGCAATTGTTATTGAAGAGAAGCTTTTTGGTGACTGTTTCGAGACAGAGGATCAGAAGGCAGGAATGGGCAATTTCCTTGAGAAAGACAAGGAGAAGAAACTTAAGGTTGTTCCTTTCCAGAATAAGTAATAATTAACAGTTCTGATATTAACATTTAGGGTGGGGAATCTGATAAAGGTAAACCATCCTAAATGTGTGATATAAGTATTATGGTAGCATGTTAAACGAAACGTATATGAATTTCTCATGTTTACCGGAAAAAAAGATTTAGGAGGACATAAAAATGAAGGTTGGCGTAATTGGTGCAGGAACCATGGGTCAGGGCATTGCTAAGGCATTTGCTCAGGTTGACGGATACGAGGTTGCACTCTGTGATATCAAGCAGGAGTGGGCTGAAGGCGGTAAGGACAAGATCGCTAAGGGTTATGCAAGACTCGTAGAAAAAGGAAAGATGACACAGGAGAAGGTAGATGCGATTCTTGCAAGCATCACACCTGGTCTGAAGGAAAATCTCTGTGCAGACTGCGATCTGATCGTAGAAGCTGCATTTGAGAACATGGAAGTAAAGAAGACAACATTTGCTGAGCTTGACAAGATCTGCAAGCCAGAGTGTGTATTCGCTTCAAACACATCATCACTTTCTATCACAGAGATTGGAAATGGTCTTACACGTCCTATGATCGGTATGCATTTCTTCAATCCAGCTGACAGAATGAAGCTTATCGAGGTTATCGCAGGTGTTAATACACCAGCTGAGATTGTAGAGAAGATCGTTAAGATCTCAGAGGAGATCGGTAAGACTCCAGTACAGGTTAACGAGGCTGCTGGATTCGTAGTAAACAGAATCCTCATCCCAATGATCAACGAAGCTGCATTCATCAAGATGGAAGGTGTATCAGACATAGCTGGTATTGACGCTGCTATGAAGCTTGGTGCTAACCATCCAATGGGACCACTTGAGTTAGGTGATTTCGTAGGCCTTGATATCTGTCTTGCAATCATGGACGTTCTGTACAATGAGACAGGTGACAGCAAGTATCGTGCATGTCCATTACTTCGTAAGATGGTACGTGGCGGCAACCTTGGTGTTAAGAGCGGCAGAGGATTCTATGTATACAATGCTGATCGTACAAAGACACCAGTTGATGCTCAGTAATAGTGCTAAGTAATATAATATATTCATGGAGGAATAATTAGAATGGATTTCGCTTTAGACAAGAAGTATGAAATGGCGCAGAATTTATTCAGAGAGTTCGCGCAGAATGAAGTAAAGCCTCTTGCTCAGGAAATTGACGAACAGCACAGATTTCCTAGAGAGACTGTAGAGAAGATGGCAAAGTATGGTTTCTTAGGAATCCCTGTTTCTAAGGAGTTAGGCGGACAGGGCTGTGATATTCTCACATATGCTATGTGCGTTGAGGAACTTTCAAAGGTTTGTGGTACTACAGGTGTTATCGTATCAGCACACACATCACTCTGTGTTGATCCTATCGTAACATTTGGTACACCAGCTCAGAAGGAGAAGTATGTTCCTGATCTTGCTTCAGGCAGAAAGCTTGGTGCTTTCGGTCTTACTGAGCCAGGTGCTGGTACAGATGCTCAGGGACAGCAGACAAAGGCTGTACTTGACGGAGACGAGTGGGTACTTAACGGATCAAAGTGCTTCATCACAAACGGTAAAGAGGCTGACGTATATATCGTTATCGCAGTTACTGGTATCGTTGAGAAGCGTGGCAGAAAGATGAAGGAGATCTCAGCATTCATCGTAGAGAAGGGTACACCTGGATTTACATTCGGTACAAAGGAGAACAAGATGGGTATCTGTGGTTCTTCAACATACGAGCTTATCTTCACAGACTGCCGTATTCCAAAGGACGCTCTTCTTGGACAGAAGGGTAAGGGATTCAATATCGCTATGCACACACTTGACGGTGGACGTATCGGTATCGCTGCTCAGGCTCTTGGTATTGCAGAGGGCGCTCTCGAGACAACAGTAAACTATGTTAAAGAGAGAAAGCAGTTCGGCAGATCAATCGCTCAGTTCCAGAATACACAGTTTGTTCTTGCAGACCTTGCAACAAAGATCGAGGCAGCTAAGCTTCTCGTATACAAGGCAGCAAGAAAGAAGGATGAGTACCAGAGCGGTGCTAAGGTTTCTTACTCAGTAGAGGCAGCTATGGCTAAGCTTTACGCAGCCGAGGTTGCTATGGAAGTTACTACAAAGTGTGTTCAGTTACACGGTGGTTACGGTTACATCAAGGAGTACGATGTTGAGCGTATGATGCGTGATGCTAAGATTACAGAGATCTACGAGGGAACTTCAGAGGTTCAGCGTATGGTTATTTCTGCAAACTTATTAAAGTAATATAGGAGGTACTTAACGTGAAGGTTATAGTTTGTATAAAGCAGGTACCTGATACAAAGGGTGGAGTACAGTTCAACCCAGACGGTACATTAAACAGAGCAGCAATGCTTACAATCATGAACCCTGATGATAAGGCAGGACTTGAGGCTGCACTTAGATTAAAGGATCAGTATGGTGCAGAGGTAACAGTTCTTACAATGGGTCTTCCAAAGGCTGCTGACGTTCTTCAGGAAGCAATCGCTATGGGAGCTGACAAGGGTGTTCTTGTAACAGACCGTGTTCTTGGTGGAGCTGATACATGGGCTACATCAACAACAATCGCTGGAGCTCTCAGAAAGCTTGATTATGATCTGATCATAACAGGTCGTCAGGCTATCGATGGAGATACAGCTCAGGTTGGACCACAGATCGCTGAGCATCTTGGAATTCCTGTAATTTCATATGCACAGGAGATCAAGGTTGACGGAGACGCAGTTATCGTTAAGCGTCAGTATGATGACGGATATCATATGTTAAAGGCTAAGATGCCTTGCCTTGTAACAGCACTTTCTGAGTTAAATGAGCCAAGATACATGACTCCAGGTGGAATCTTCGATGCAGTTAATGCAGAGATCACAACACTTGGCAGAGCAGACCTCGTTGATGTTGATGATTCTAACATCGGTCTTAAGGGCTCACCTACAAAGATCGCTAAGGCTTCAGATAAGGTAAGAAAGGGTGCAGGCGAGAAGGTTGTTCCTGATTCTCCAGATGAGGCAGTTAGCTATATTGTTGGCAAGTTAAAGGATAAGCATGTAATCTAATATAGTAAAGGAAAAGTGGTGAATAAAATGGGCGCAATGAACGCAGAAGAAATGAAGAACTACAAAGGCGTATTTGTCTTTGCACAGCAGGTAGATAATAAGTTAAGTGGTATTTCTTTCGAGCTTATCGGCGAAGGAAAGAGACTGGCAGAGAAGCTTGATGAGCAGGTAACTGCAGTCCTTATCGGTTCAGACGTTAAGGGTCTTGTAGATGAGCTTGCAGAGTACGGCGCAGATAGAGTTATCGTTGTTGACGATCCAGAGCTCAAGGAGTACAGAACTGAGCCATATGCACACGCACTTGCATCAGTTATCAATGAGTACAAGCCAGAGATCGTTTTAGTTGGTGCTACAGCAATCGGTAGAGATCTTGGTCCAACAGTTTCAGCAAGAGTTGCTACAGGTCTTACAGCAGACTGTACATTACTTGAGATCGGTGATTTCCCTCTTGTTGCACTTCCAAATCAGGAGCAGAAGCACAATCAGCTTCTTATGACACGTCCTGCATTCGGTGGTAACACAATCGCTACAATCGCATGTCCTGACAACCGTCCACAGATGGCTACAGTTCGTCCAGGTGTTATGCAGAAGCTTGACAAGGTAGCTGGTAAGAAGGCAGAGGTTATCGAGTACAATCCAGGATTCGTACCTAACAACAAGTATGTTGAGATCCTTGAGATCTCAAAGGCTATCTCAGATATCAAGGATATCATGGATGCTAAAATCCTTGTTTCAGGTGGTCGTGGAGTTGGTTCAGCAGAGAACTTCAAGCTCCTTGATGATCTTGCAGAGGTACTTGGTGGACAGGTATCATGCTCACGTGCAGTTGTAGATTCAGGCTGGAAGCCAAAGGAGCTTCAGGTTGGTCAGACAGGTAAGACTGTACGTCCACAGCTCTACTTCGCAATCGGTATCTCAGGAGCCATCCAGCACGTAGCAGGTATGGAGGAGTCTGATCTCATCATCGCCATCAACAAGGACGAGGATGCTCCAATCTTCGATGTAGCTGATTACGGCTTAGTAGGAGATTTAAAGAAGATCGTTCCTCAGCTTACAGCAGCTCTTAAAGAGGCAAATGCTGACGCATAATCGCATAATAATGCAATAAAATTACATTACTAATACATTTAAACACAGTACTGTTTATCGCAGTGCTGTGTTTTTTTGACCATAAATATAGCGTAATCTTTGTTATACTACGACATCTAGTCGCATATTATAAATTTACCCCCACATTTATGAAAAATTCGGCTAATTTTACAATTGAGTCATTTATCCCAATGTGGTAGAATAACAACGTTCAATCAAAAGTGGAGGAATTGGATTTCGAAAAGTTAAAAACTTTAGCGCCATGCACCGGCAGGTACGTAAAAATGATGCCGGTTAACGAGGTTTCAGGTTATCGAAAATTCGGCGGATGCCTGGACGCATATATGGATGCGTATCTCGAGCCAAATATGATGGAGACATCAAAACAAAGCGAGAGAACCATAAAAATCAAGTAGCTATTCAGTACAGAACAGTTACATATTTGTACATTTAAAATTATATATCGAAAAGGAGATCTAACACTATGTGTGGAATTATAGGATTTACAGGCCGTTTAGAGGCTCAGAAGATTTTGACGGAAGGACTCGCAGCGTTAGAGTA
>OIDN01000444.1_pt1 | contig 11341 bp, 10 predicted proteins | sample 1581581 | NCBI WGS metagenome assembly OIDN01 (sample SAMEA3882535, study PRJEB24775) | human gut metagenome | biome: human-associated habitat; feature: intestine environment; material: feces | place: Netherlands | collected 2009/2010
CCGAGACTGCAAGGATGTACGGCGGAAGCCTGTATGACCTGGCAGCGGAGGAAGGGCTGGAGACCCGCATTCTGGGCGAGCTGGACGAGGCCGTGGCGCTTTTTAAGGCAAGCCCGGAGTACCTGCATCTGCTCAGCACCCCCAGCATCCCCAAAAAGGAGCGCTGCGGCCTGCTGGACGAAGCGCTGCGGGATCGGGTCCACCTCTATGTGCTGAACTTTTTGAAGATCCTGTGCGAGAAGGGCACCCTGCGGGAGCTGCCCGGCTGCGCCAGGGCCTACCGGGTGCGCTACAATCAGGCACACGGTATTCTGGAAGCAGCGGCAACCACTGCAGTGGCAATGACGGAGCAGCAGGTGAAGAGCCTGCACGAAAAGCTGGAGAAGCTCACCGGCAAGACCATCGACCTGAAAACAAAGGTCGATCCGGCTGTGCTGGGCGGCATCCGGCTGGACATCGAGGGCACCGAGCTGGACGGCACCGTGCAGAACCGTCTGGCGGCGCTGCGCAGGGATATCGCTTCCGTGACACTGTGATCCATCGAATTTCCACCCGAAAGATTTTAAGAATTGAGTGGTGAATACAAGACAATGCAACTGAAACCTGAAGAGATCTCCAAGATCATCCGTGCTCAGATCAAGCATTACGAAAATGCCATCGAGCAGAGCGAGACCGGCACGGTCATTATGGTGGGCGACGGCATCGCCCGGGCCAGCGGTCTGGAAAAGTGCATGGCAGGCGAGCTGCTCCAGTTTGACAACGGCGAGTACGGCATGGCTCAGAACCTGGAGGAGAATACCGTCTCCATCGTGCTGCTGGGCTCCGACGTCGGCATCAAGGAAGGCAGCACCGTCAAGCGCACCGGCAAGGTCGTTTCCGTGCCCGTGGGTGAGGCGATGATCGGCCGCGTGGTCAATGCACTGGGCCAGCCCATCGACGGCGCAGGCCCCATCGAGACCACCGAGTTCCGCGCCATCGAGAGCAAGGCCCCCGGCATCATCGACCGCCAGCCGGTCAAGGAACCCCTGCAGACCGGCATCAAGGCCATCGACTCCATGATCCCCATCGGCCGCGGCCAGCGTGAGCTGATCATCGGCGACCGCCAGACCGGCAAGACCACCATCGCAGCCGATACCATCATCAACCAGAAGGGCAAGGACGTCCTCTGCATCTATGTCGCCATCGGCCAGAAGCGCTCGACCGTTGCGAACCTCGTGCAGAGTCTGACCGAAGCCGGTGCCATGGGCTACACCATCGTGGTGTCCGCCACGGCGTCCGAGCTGTCGCCGCTGCAGTATATCGCTCCCTATTCCGGCTGTGCCATGGGCGAATATTTCATGCACAAGGGCAAGCACGTCCTCATCATCTACGATGACCTGTCCAAGCAGGCCGTGGCCTACCGTCAGATGTCGCTGACGCTGCATCGTCCGCCCGGACGCGAGGCCTATCCTGGCGACATCTTCTACCTGCACTCTCGTCTGCTCGAGCGTGCCGTCAAGATGTCCAAGAAGAACGGTTACGGCTCCATGACGGCTCTTCCGATCATCGAGACCCAGGACGGCGACGTCTCGGCCTACATTCCGACCAACGTCATTTCCATTACAGACGGACAGATTTTCTTAGAGAGTAACCTTTTCTTCTCAGGTATGCGTCCGGCAGTCAACGTTGGTTTGTCCGTATCCCGTGTCGGTGGTGCTGCACAGACCAAGGCAATGAAGAAGGCATCCGGAAGTATCCGTATCGATCTGGCACAGTATCGTGAGATGGAAGTCTTCACACAGTTCAGTTCAGATCTTGATGCAGCTACGAAGGAAGAACTGGAATATGGAAGTGGTCTGATGGAACTTCTGAAACAGCCACTGTATCATCCACTTTCCTTGCATGAGAAAGTAATTACACTGTGTGCAGCAACACATAAAGTACTCTTAGGTGTTGAGAAGACAAAAATCAAACAGTTCCAGTATGATATGCTTCAGATGTTCGAGACAGAGCATCCGGAAATCGGTCAGGAAATCGAAGAGAAGAAAGTCCTGACAGAGGAACTGATTGACAAGATCGTAGAGACAGCGAAGGAATTCAAGAAGAGCAGGTGTTAATATGGCAAATATCAGAGAGATACAGAGCAGAATCAACAGTGTCAAAGACACAATGAAGATTACCAATGCAATGTATATGATCTCTTCTTCCAAACTGACACAGGCGAGAAAGAAGCTGGCAGATACAGAACCATATTTCTATGCGCTGCAGGGTGAGATCAGTCGTATTTTACGTCATCTACCAGAATTACATCATAGTTATTTCAACAAGAGGGAAAACATTCCGGCAGAGGAACGTAAGATTGGATCGATCGTTATCACGGCGGACAAGGGACTGGCCGGTGCATACAATCACAATATTGTGAAGCTTGAGGAAGAGATTCTTTCCAAGCCGGGTCAGCATAAGCTTTTTGTTGTGGGAGAGCTTGGACGTCATTATTTCGCAAAGAAGGATGTAGATATTGATACAAACTTCCGTTACACAGTTCAGAAGCCGACCATGCATCGTGCCCGTGACATCTCAGCGGTTATTCTGGATCAGTTTAACAATCATGAGCTGGATGAAGTTTACGTAGTATATACACGAATGGAAAATGCAGTTCAGTCAGAGGCAGAAGTGTTAAAACTTCTTCCACTCGAGAGAGGGGACTTTGGTGAAATGAAGATGCCTTTGAATATGTATCGCGAGGAAATCGAACTAAATCCATCTCCTATGGATGTTATGAACAGTATTGTACCAAGTTATATCAACGGTATGATCTACGGATGTCTGGTTGAGGCTTATGCCAGTGAGCATAATGCCCGTATGATGGCAATGAAGTCAGCAACAGACAGTGCACAGGATCTGATCAAAGATCTGTCAATCCTCTATAACAGAGCAAGACAGGCTACGATCACACAGGAGATCACAGAGGTTTGTGCCGGCGCAAGAGCTCAGCAGAAGAAGAGTTAAAATGTCGAGATGCGTTACAGACAGCAGGTTGTTGCAGTTTGTAATGACTGAAATATAGAAAGAGAGAGAGAACATGAATAAAGGACGAATTGTACAGGTTATGGGACCTGTCGTTGACGTAGTGTTTGAAAACGGTGATCTTCCTTTTATCAAAGATGCTCTTGAAGTTGATAATAATGGAAAGAAATGCATCATGGAGGTTGCACAGCACCTTGGAAATAATGAGGTGCGCTGCCTGATGCTTGCTGCAAGTGAAGGACTTTGCAAAGATATGGAAGTTACTGCAACAGGAGCCGGTATTCAGGTTCCTGTCGGCGAGCAGACACTTGGAAGATTATTTAATGTACTCGGCGAGACAATTGATAACGGAGAGCCGATTACAGATTCTAAAAAATGGGTAATCCACAGACAGCCGCCTACATTCGAGGATCAGAGCCCGGTAGTAGAGATCCTTGAGACAGGTATTAAAGTTATCGACCTTCTTGCTCCTTATGCAAAAGGTGGTAAGATTGGTCTGTTCGGTGGTGCCGGTGTTGGTAAGACAGTCTTAATTCAGGAACTGATTCATAATATTGCAACAGAACATGGTGGATATTCCATCTTCACAGGTGTAGGAGAACGTTCAAGAGAAGGAAATGACCTCTGGAATGAAATGACAGAATCCGGAGTTATCAAAAATACAGCCTTAGTCTTTGGACAGATGAATGAGCCACCTGGATCTCGTATGAGAGTTGCCCAGACAGGACTTACAATGGCAGAATATTTCCGTGATGAGCAGCATCAGAACGTGCTTCTCTTTATCGATAATATTTTCCGTTTTACACAGGCTGGATCTGAGGTATCAGCTCTTCTTGGACGTATGCCTTCAGCCGTAGGTTATCAGCCGACACTGGCAACAGAAATGGGTGAACTTCAGGAGCGTATCGCATCTACAAAGAACGGTTCTGTAACATCGGTTCAGGCAGTATATGTACCGGCCGACGACCTGACAGACCCGGCTCCGGCAACAACATTTGCCCATCTGGATGCAACAACCGTACTTTCCAGAAAGATCGTTGAGCAGGGTATTTATCCGGCCGTAGATCCGCTGGAGTCAAGCTCCCGTATCCTGGAAGCAGACGTTGTAGGAGAAGAACATTATGAAGTAGCCAACAAGGTGATCGCAATTCTTCAGAAATATAAAGAACTGCAGGATATCATTGCAATCCTTGGTATGGAAGAGCTTTCAGATGAGGATAAAGCAACTGTTATGCGTGCAAGAAAGATTCAGAAATTCCTGTCCCAGCCATTCTTCGTAGCAGAGACATTTACAGGAATTCCTGGAAAATATGTACCATTAAAAGAGACAATCCGTGGATTTAAGATGATCATCGATGGAGAGATGGATGCTTATCCGGAAAACGCTTTCTTCAATGTCGGAACAATTGATGATGTAATTGCCAAGGCAAAAGAGATGGAAGAAGAGTAATTGTTGAAATAGGAGAATGTGCATATGGATACATTTGGTCTGAAAATCATAGCAAGTGATGGTGTATTCTACGAAGGTCGTTGTAAGAAGCTGATCATTCCGGCTCCGGATGGAGAAAAGGGAATTCTTGCAAATCATGAGAATATGGTAATCGCTGTGAATGTCGGAGTTGCACATATGAGTCTGGACGGCGAAGATTGGAAAGACATTGCAGTGGGCGTGGGATTTGTTGAAATCGTAAACAACCGAGTTACACTGATTGTTGATACAGCCGAGAAACCAGAAGACATCGATGTGCGACGAGCACAGGAGCAGAAAGAGCGTGCAGAGGAAAGGTTACGTCAGCAGCAGAGTATCCAGCAGTATTATCATACGCAGGCATCTCTGGCAAGAGCGATGAACCGACTTCGTGTTTCACAGGATAAAAAGTGGAATTTATAGATTTCTAGAGCATGTAGATGTGCAGAGATCAGAAGTACCTGCAGGATATATCATTTAATTATAGAAGAGGGACAGATTTTCCGGAATGGGAAATCCCCCTCTTTTTTACATTTAAAAGTGAACTGCGAAACTTTTTTGTATTGCATTTTAATTCGTAGTATAATACAATAATCTTATCTGAGTGTCTAAAATTATAGAAAGACAGAGGAAAAACGATATGAGTGATAGAAAAAAGCCACGATCTCTTTCAGAAATCGTAAATGATGTACTTCGTGCGGTACGTGATTATTATGATTCGGAATACGTGTACTATATTGAGAAAGAGTATGGGGATATTGAGACCATCTTTGAGTGGTGTGCAGAGAATGTTCCCTGGCAGAGAGATAAGATAAAGATGCTTCCGGAAGAACAGCAGCCAAAGTGGATGAAGCAGGAGATTACAAATTCAACAGAGGCCGATTACAGTGTGAGTTTGCAGCTGGATGAGAATACAGTAGCAATTCTTGCAGCAGTTGGAGTTCACCGGGGCGGATGTGATGTTGGATTGCTTCGTACGGTGATTCCGTATATACCGCAGGCAATCACTCTTCATAAACTCCAGAAACAGCAGGAGTATCTCAGTTATCATGATAATCTGACAGGAGTACTTAACAGAAATAGTTTTGTTGCATATCTGGATCATGTGGAACCGGAAGAATTGAAGACATTGGGAGCTCTTTCTGTAGACATTAATGGACTGAAGAATTTTAATAAAGAATTTGGCAGAGATTATGGAGATGAAGTTGTCACCAGAGTTGGTGAAGTGCTTTCGGAGTATTTCCATAATGGTAATGTATACAGAATGACAGGAGATGAGTATCTGGTTCTTGTAGAGAACGCTTCATATGAAGATTTCACACAACAGGTACATAGTGCATATACAAAGCTTGAGAACATAAGTCTGGGACTGGTTTCAGTAGGGTATGCCTGGGGAAAAGTAGACATAGATGTGAATGGTCTTGTGATCAGTGCAGAGAATATGATGCGGGAAGAGAAAAAGAAGTATTATAAAAATCTGCGTAAAGGTCATCATGAGCCAATCATCAAAAAGGATCTTCTGGAGGATATTGAACAGAAGAATTTTATTGTATGTCTGGTACCGAAGATTGATGTGCAGACCGGAGAAATTGCAGGTGCTGAAGCGATTGTCAGATATCATCATAAGGATCTTGGAATTATGGATCCGGGAAGATATATTAATCTTCTGGAAGAGACAAGGTTGTCACATTATCTCGATCTCTATATATTTGAACAGGTATGTCAGATCCTTCATAAGTGGGAGACAGAAGGAATCCAGATGGTGCCGATTTCAGTAAACTTTGCAGGTGAAACATTGAGGCAGGAGAACATTGCGGATCAGATGAGTGCGCTGATTGAGAAATATCAGGTATTATGCGAATATTTGGAAGTAGAAGTATCCGAATCTTATACAGATACGAATCAGGAGATGCTGGCGGCATCATGCAGTAAGATCAGAAAAGCGAATGTTCGCGTAGTATTGGATCATTTCGGAGCTAAGAATTCCAGCTTTTCGATTCTGTCCATTATGGATTTTGATGGATTGAAGCTGGATGAGAGCCTGATTACAAATCTGGTTGGAAACAGAAGAAGCAGAGTAGTAGCAAAGGCCGTAATTGATATTTGTCATCAATTGGGATGTTCTGTTCTTGCGGAGAGTGTTGAAACACAGGATCAGCTGAATGTTCTTCAGGAATTAGGATGCGATTATGCACAGGGAACATTATTTAATAAACCGATCAAAGTGGAGACATTTGAAGTGCGATATCTGAAGGAATAGGATGATCTGCCGGGGGGATGAAACGGAAAAGATTCTAAATATTACAGAGGATAAGATGAAAAATACAGATGGAGTTGAAATTAAATAAGATGAATAAAGTATTGTTCAGAGACAGAGCAAAGAAACTAATGCTTACAGGTGCTTTGGCAGGAGTAATTGCAGGAGTGGCAATTACTTCAGGAATCTCCTCAATTACATTGAAAAAAGCTGAAAAGAAGTTGGAAATCAGCAATGCAAAATTACAGGAGCAGACAAAGAAGAACGAAGAACTGCAGGCAGAGTTAGACAGAGAAGAAGTAACAGAAAATACTGCAGAGTTGCTGGCAAGTGATGATGACCGGTGGTGTCTTGCACTTGTGAATGAGAAGCATCCATTGGATACTTCTTATGTGCCGGCGAAGCTGACGGAGATAAGTGGTGGAAAACAGGTAGATTCCAGGATGGCAGACAGTCTGAATAAGATGCTGGATGATGCGAAGAAGGCAGGACTCAGCATGTATGTGACATCAGGATATCGTTCTTATGAGAAGCAGAGAGATGTCTTTAATACGACGATGCAGGACTGGATCAATCAGGGATATACACCGTTAAATGCGTATGATGAGACAAAAAAATCAGTTGCAATTCCAGGAACAAGCGAGCATGCAACTGGTCTTGCGGTTGACATTATGTCGACAAAGTACGGGGAGCTTGATGAGAAACAGGGAGATACAGAAGAGCAAAAGTGGTTGATGGAACATTGTTCAGAGTATGGTTTTGTTCTTCGGTTTCCGCAGGATAAATCTGATATTACAGGAATTGTATATGAGCCGTGGCATTATCGTTATGTGGGAGTAGATGCTGCAAAAGAGATGACAGAGAATGGACTTACTTTGGAAGAATATGATTCTGCAAATTAAGTGAAAAACTGTTCTGATCGACAGATAAGAGAGAAGTATAAATAATACATAAGGAGGAGAAGTAAATGGAAGATTTAACATTTGGAGAACAGGTGAAAATCGTCCTGGGAAGAAAGGGAATGACGATCAAAGAACTGGCGGAGACAATTGAGAAAGAGACAGGAAAGAAGATGTCCCGTCAGAATTTAACACAGCGTCTTGGAAGGGATAATTTTCAGGAACAGGATATGAGATTGATCGCATCCATTCTCGGCTGTCCGTTTCAGCTGAGTATCATGTCAGGAGAGATTACAGAGAGCGCAGCCGGACGTATCAGGAAGCAGGAAGTAAAATGGAATGAACAGGAACAGCCGGAAGAGAGCTTTTCAGAGGAAACGGTGGAGACAGAGAAGGAAGAACAGCAGCTTACAGGTGAAGAACGTGACATGACGATCGGTGAGATTTATGATATGCATGAAGAACTTGCTGAACTTGAAAAGAATGCAGTAGAAGCAGAGCCAACTGAAGATGTCAGAGAAGATCTTCAGACAGAAGAAGAGGAATATAAGGAAGAGCTTCAGGAAGTGCCGGAATCAGATCAGGAAGAAGAAAACTCTGTGGAACCAGAAGTTTCCTATACGGAAGATTATGATCAGCCGGTAGAGGAAGAAGCAGAACCATATGAAGAAGCAGAAGTTACATCTTATGAGACACAGCCGGTAGAGCCGGTGCAGGAAGAGGCAACATACGAAGAGCCTGTACAGGAAGAAGTTGGAGACATTAATCCATATACGGGAAGAGAATATGAATCCAACAGCGTACGTATGCATCCGAAAAGAATTGGATATGTGCAGGTTTATGACCGTGCAAATCATAAATGGACAGATATGACAGAATGGGCATTCCTCGGGTATCAGGAACGCAAGAAAGTACTTCTTGGAGAGGATTACGAACCGCCAATTTATCTGGATTAAAATTAAAATTGATAGAGAAAAGAAGTGCATCCGCTGTGAACGCTTCCTTTCTCTATCTTTTTCCTTTCTTTTTAAGAATCACATTAAGTATCGACACCAGTGACCGAAAGATTCAGAGTTTTCACATTCATCTTCGGTAAGTTCCAGAATAGAGATGTAAGAACTGGTAAATTGAGGAAAGCCGAACAAGTTAGCCATATGTGCTTCCCTGGGATCGTAAAGGCCGGGAACGCCAAGCCAAAGATGATCCTTTTCTTTGATCAGGAGAAGGTGATGATAATTATGACAGCCATGCAGAAGAAAACTATTGTTGGCAAGTGGCCAGAATCTGCGCGGAAGTGTGGAAATCTCTGCGTGTGTGATTTTTCTGGCTTGAATTGAAGCGTCCTGAATTGCAGTCTTCTCAGTTGGTGTCACCTCAGTTGGTACCTCTTCAGTTGAAGCAATATCAATAGAAGCGTCAGATAATGCTGCTTCGGATACAGTCTCAGATACAGTGTCTTCTGTTATGAGGGATTCTTCCGAAAGGGATGGATTCTCAGGTTCAGAGGATAAACTCTCTTCTGTTGATAAAGAGCAATCAGAAAAAGAATAAAAATCCGGCAGAGGTACAGCGGAGGCAATCCAATGCTGTGATCGATTCTGGGTGATGGAGAAAATAATGAACCCATCAATGTGTTTAAGAGTTCTTTTATGTGGAAAACGTTCCCCGGAAATGACCAGTTGTGTGGATAAGTTCTGACCAGAGCACTGAAGAAGTGCAACCGGAGAACCTATAAGTGTTTGATTTTCGAGAATAAATGCATGGACTTCCAACTGTTCTCCAGGGACAATCGGAAGATTTTTAACATGAAGTGTTAAGAGATAAGAATAATTATGTGATGAAATTTGTAGAAAACCAAGATTTCTGCGGCGGCAGCAGGATTCGTACTCATATAAATAATAACTTCCCGGATTCATAGCAAGCCCCTGAAAAGAATTTTTCTATATAGTTTATTCAGAATGAAAAGGAATATTAATGCTATTTTTATACAATAACCGAAAGGAAACAAAGTGAGGATGACAACGGATGAAAAATATATGCGTGCGGCCTTAAAACAGGCAGAGAAAGCGTATAATCTGGGAGAAACCCCGATTGGTTGCGTGATCGTTCATGAAGATAAGATTATTGCACGCGGTTATAACCGACGGAATACAGACAAGAATCCACTGGCACATGCTGAGGTCGCAGCAATCAAGAAAGCAAGCAAAAAGCTTGGTGACTGGCGTCTGGAAGAATGTACATTGTATGTGACATTAGAGCCATGTCAGATGTGTGCAGGTGCAATTGTCCAGTCCCGTATACCAAGAGTGGTTGTCGGGTGTATGAATCCGAAAGCAGGATGTACAGGTTCCATTCTGAATCTACTGGATATCCAGGCATTTAACCATCAGGCAGATCTTACAACAGGCGTATTGGAAGAAGAATGCAGCCAGTTGATGAAGCAGTTTTTCAGAGAACTCAGGGAAGCCAGGAAGATGAAGAAAAAAGCAGAAGCACAGAGTCTGTAACACAGAGGTATAAAATCATGTGGAATCTTGTGCAAAAGAAAAAGCAGCATACTTGACAAGCATTCATTTATCATGTAAAATAATAATCCGTGCAGCCGGGGTGGTAGCGGTACCTTGAACCTGCAATCCGCTATAGCAGGGGTGATATTGCGCAGAGGGCGACAGTCTGCAGGGCTGCCCCCGGAAAGTGACGTTGACGTCTGGGTCTCACGCGACGGGACTCTGTGAACCGTGTCAGGTCGGGAACGGAGCAGCACTAAGCAGAACCTCTCGGGTGCCGTGAGGGTGCCTGGGCTGAGTTAACTACCGGGGTAACGCTTGTGGGCCAAGTTCGAAGCGCAATGCACGTAAAAAATGAATAGAATGGTATTTATATTGGAAACGATACATTCCCTCCGGAATGATGAACGAACAACACAATCTGTTACGCTTATCATGATAGGAGGATTTTTTTATGCCAAAAAATAAGTTTCAAGAAGTAATTTTCACAATCATGATGGTTTTTGTCATGGTTTATGCAATGATCTGCTACAACATCTCTCTGAATATGGGAGGAATGAGTAATGAGGTCTTTCTGGCAGCATTCCATGAACTTATCATCATGGGACCGATTGCTTTCATTCTGGATTTCTTTCTCGTAGGACCGATTGCAAAGAAGAAAGCATTTATGATCGTGAACCCACAGAAAGATAATCCGTTTATGATCGTGCTGGCGATATCCGTTTTATCCATCATTGGAATGTGCCCGCTGATGAGCCTTGCAGCAACACTGCTCTTTAAGGATGCAGGAAATCAGATGATTGCTGTGTGGTTCCAGACAACAGTATTCAATTTCCCAATGGCATTCTTCTGGCAGCTCTGCTTCGCCGGTCCACTGGTAAGAAAGATTTTCGCATTATTATTCCCAGAAAAAGAAACATCCAAAATTGCCGATGGTCAGGAAGCCTAATTGAGGTAAAGTGTAAATCCATTTGAAAATATAAAACAATGATTTACGGCTTCAGTTCAAAATCCTGTCAAAGAAGTAAAACTCAGTCAATAACGTAAATAAAAAATAATCCCTGGTAGCTGCTAAGTTGCACGAACCATTCCAACGAGCCTTTCAAAGCATCAATTGTGTCAGCAATGGCTTCCACAATGATTTGAGTCTCATTTACATTGCCTCAAATGAATTGGAATCCCTTCTTTTCTGCCTGGTCGCCCC
>OIDN01000446.1_pt1 | contig 11300 bp, 9 predicted proteins | sample 1581581 | NCBI WGS metagenome assembly OIDN01 (sample SAMEA3882535, study PRJEB24775) | human gut metagenome | biome: human-associated habitat; feature: intestine environment; material: feces | place: Netherlands | collected 2009/2010
ATGTTCCAGCTCGAAAGTGAGGGCATGAGAAACTTCATGATGAAGCTGAAGCCGCAGAGTCTGGACGATGTAATTGCCGGTGTTGCTCTGTTTAGACCGGGTCCTATGCAGTTCATAGACGACTACATCAGGGGCAAGGAGAACCGTGAGCTGGTTCACTATGATACCCCTGAGCTTGAGGAGATACTTGAGCCGACTTACGGATGTATCATTTACCAGGAGCAGGTAATGCAGATCGTTATGAAGCTGGCGGGCTATACGCTGGGAAGAAGTGACCTTGTGCGCCGAGCCATGGCGAAGAAGAAGCCTGAGGAGATGGAGAAGGAGCGTCATAACTTTGTGTACGGCAACAAGGAGCTCAATGTTCCGGGATGTGTGGCAAATGGAATCTCGGAGACCGTGGCAAATAAGATATTTGACGAGATGATGAAGTTCGCGGAGTACGCATTTAACAAGTCCCACTCCGTGGCATATGCGGTACTTGCGGCGCAGACAGCGTACCTGAAATATTACTATCCGGTGGAGTTCATGGCTGCGCTGATGTCATCGGTAATTGACAACAATGGCAAGGTTGCAAAGTATATAAGCGTGTGCAAGCAGATGGGTGTTGAGGTGCTCCCTCCGGATATAAATGAGGGAGTGGCAAAGTTCTCCATAAGCAACGGCAAGATAAGATACGGCCTCTCCGGTATCAAGAGTGTCGGAGGCGCTGTTGTCGACAGGATAGAGGCGGAGAGAACCAAGAATGGACCATTTAAGGATCTCAGGAATTTCCTCACAAGGATGCCTTCAAAGGATACAAATAAGAAAACTGTGGAAGCTCTGATACTCAGCGGTGCATTTGATGATATGGGAGCAAACAGAAAGCAGATGATGATGGCTCTTCCGGCCATAGCGGAGGAAGCAGCAAGGGAGAGAAAGAGTAGGGAGTCCGGGCAGATGTCTCTGTTTGACCTGATGGGAGACGATTTTGTGCAGAGCAATCTTGTACCTTACCCTGATGTGGAGGAGTATTCGGATCAGGAGAAGCTGGCGCTTGAGAAGTCTGTGCTCGGAGTGTATATATCGGGACATCCGCTTGGCAAATATATCGAGCTTATGCAGAGAACATGCACGGCTCAGGCGACGGATTTCGTGGTGGACACCGAGGATGACGATGAGATGAGCCGGGATCAGGGTGACGGAGATGGACAGAAGCTTCAGGACAATGCAATGTATGTCATCGGCGGACTCATATCAAGGGTGACGGTGAAGCTCACCAAGAACAATCAGAATATGGCGTATGTGACGATAGAGGATCTGGTCGGACAGGTCGAGGTTATAGTATTCCCGAGGGATTTCGAGAAGTTCAGGGACAGACTTCTGGTGGATTCCAGAGTGTTTGTCAGGGGCAGGGCGAATCTCGGTGAGAAGGAAAACAAGCTCATATTGTCGGATATGATAAGCTTTGAGGAGGCAGAAGGTGGCAAGAGCTTTCAGTCGGGGAAGCCATGGAACAACAGACAGAAGCCTGTTCAGAGCAACAGCCAGCTCTGGGTATTGTTCGATGATGTGGACGAATACATGAAGAACGAGTCTGCATTTATGTCGATCCTTGAGGAGTACAAGGGCACATGTCCAGTGTACGTGCAGCTCAAGAAGTCCAGACAGGCGAAGAATATGGGCCGGGGATTCTGTGTGGATGAGAATTCCGGCGTGGTGTACGCGCTCCAGATGGAATACGGCAAAGACAGGGTATTGCTCAGAAAAGTGTGATAGAAATACCGCAAAAGGAGAAAAAAGTGGAAGTAATTACAGCAAACAGTAATCCGAGGATAAAAGAACTTAATAAGCTGAACAAGGATGCAAAGCTCAGAAAGGACAGAGACGTGTTCGTGGTCGAGGGGATACGCATGTTCAGGGAGCTTCCGCTTCAGAATGTTCAGGAGGTGTATCTGTCGGAGAGTGCGCTTAAGGAATACAGGGATGAATTCAAGAGCATGGGTGTGCTTGATGGCAGGAATACCTGGATACTCAGCGACGGAGTGTTCGCAGGGGTGTCACAGACCAAGACTCCACAGGGGTGTATGGCTGTGGTGAAATGCATGCATTATCAGCTTGATTCCGTGCTCGGCAGGAATGACAGAGAGACATTTCTTGTGCTGGATACGCTCCAGGATCCCGGAAATATGGGAACTATATTCAGAAGCGCAGAGGCAGCAGGTGTGACCGCCGTGCTTATAGGAAAAGGTTCATGCGATCCGTACAATCCGAAGGTAGTCAGATCGACGATGGGTGCCATATTCAGGGTGCCATTTGTCATGTGCGGTGACCTGCCCGGGACCGTGGAGGAGCTGAGACGGTCAGGTGTTGTGGTGTACGGAGCACATCTGGACGGCGACGATCTCTACGACATAGGATTCCCGGACAGGGTGGCGTTCCTCATAGGAAATGAGGGAAATGGCCTGACGGATGAGGTGGCGTGCAGAGCCGACAGACTTCTCAGGATTCCGATGGAGGGCAAAGTCGAATCGCTGAACGCTGCAATATCGGCGACTCTTTTGTCGTATGAGGTAATGAGACAGCGAAAGAGAGACCGACAAAACTAGATTAAACAAGACAGCATATTTTTGTACTGCGTGGCATAACTTTTAAAGTATGCAAAAGTTTGTTATAACGGAGGGAGAAAATATGACTGAAAAAACATTAAACAACAATCAGGTAGTGGTGGCAGGAGAGATAGCATCAGAGTTCGTGTTCAGCCACGAGATATTTGGCGAGGGCTTCTATATGGTGGATCTCATCGTCAGCAGACTCAGCGATGCTTACGATACTATTCCGCTCATGGTGTCTGACAGACTGTTCGATGTGAACGAATCCCACATAGGGGAGCGCATCATGGCAAAGGGACAGTTCAGGTCATACAACAAGCATGAGGAGACCAGAAACCGCCTTATACTGTCTGTGTTTGTGAGAGAGATCGAGACCATAGACGAGGATGATGCTGAGGAGGAGAACAGACCAAATCAGATCTATCTTGACGGTTACATATGTAAGGCACCTGTGTACAGGATGACGCCCCTTGGAAGGGAGATCGCGGATGTGCTGCTGGCGGTCAACAGACCTTACGGAAAATCGGATTACATCCCGTGTATCTGCTGGGGCAGAAATGCGAGATTTGCCGGAAAGCTCCAGGTAGGAGAGCATGTGGCCATCTGGGGAAGGATCCAGAGCAGGGAGTATCAGAAGCGTATCGACAATGACCAGGTGATCAGCAAGGTGGCATACGAGGTGTCTGTGAGCAAGATGGAATGTCTTGAATGATATTTCATAAGGAGGGGCCCACGTCAGTGGGAGGAACCCTTGTGAAGCACGCAGTAAAATATATGGTTGACATGGCCTGGATGCGGTGATATAGTAGCACTATCTAAGATTAAACTGAATACAATATAGTAGAGGCGCGGGATTAATGATTAAGCAGGCTGATGCATGTGGATGCAGAAGATGCCTGACGAAAGGGAAGACCGCCGAAGTGATGGATATTCCACAGGATCTGTTGCTGGTTGTGCAGTTAAGAACTGTATGACTGTCATCTGAGGATGGAGAGCTACTTGTAAGAATGAGATGTTTTTATGGGTTGGCTTTTTGCCAGCCCATTTTTATGCTATATTGTATCGACTATTTATTTTTAAGGAGGACGACAATATGTCAATTTTTACCGGTTCAGCAGTTGCACTTGTAACACCATTTCTTGAAAATGGAGATGTGGATTATGATAAGCTCAAGGAGCTCGTGGAGTTTCATATAGCACACAAGACGGATGCCATAGTTATCTGCGGAACAACAGGCGAGGCTTCAACACTGTCACACGAGGAGCATCTTGAGTGCGTGAAGAAGTGTGTAGAGTTCGCTGATCACAGAATAAAGGTAATAGCAGGAACAGGTTCAAACTGTACTGCAACAGCAATATATCTCTCAACAGAGGCAGAGAGCTACGGAGTGGACGGTCTGCTCGTGGTTACACCATATTACAACAAGGCTACACAGAAGGGCCTCATCGCACACTTCACAGCCGTTGCAAATTCAGTAAATGTGCCTATAATCCTTTACAATGTGCCATCACGTACAGGCTGCAATATCCAGCCGGAGACAGCAGTATATCTTGCACAGAACGTTGAGAACATTGTCGGTATCAAGGAAGCTTCAGGTAATATAAGCCAGGTCGTAAAGCTTGCAAGTCTTTCAAAGGGATGCATAGATATCTACTCAGGAAATGACGATCAGGTTGTACCTCTTCTCTCACTTGGCGGAAAGGGAGTTATCTCAGTAACAGCCAATATAATCCCTGAGGACGTACACGATATGGTTCAGAAATATCTTGACGGAGATGTTCAGGGAAGCCTTGATCTTCAGCTTAAGGCCATCGACCTCTGCAACGCACTGTTCTGCGAGGTCAATCCAATACCTGTCAAGAAGGCTGTAGAGCTTCTTGGTATGTGTGATGGAACAATGAGAATGCCGCTCACTGAGATGGAGCCACAGAACGTGGAGAAGCTCAAGAAGGCAATGGAAGAGTACGGAGTTCTCTAGGACTGTAATTATCATAGAAACAATACAGATGTCTGCGGTCTCAACTGGCTGCAGACATTTTTATTTGCCGAGGTGGATATAAACGTTGCACAATGGACAGCAAATGTGTAAAATGGAGTACATGTTGAAATATATGCGCATGTCAGCGTGCATAGACAACACAAAAGACGACAACAAATGACAAAGCTTATATATATGGAGGATAGACAGACATGGTAAAGATCATAATGCATGGTTGCAATGGAAAGATGGGCCAGGTAATAACAGGTATCGTTGCAGGCGATCCTGATGCCGAGATCGTAGCGGGAATAGATGTTGTGGACAACAGGGATAACGGATATCCGGTATTTACAGATATAGATGCCTGCGATGTCGAGGCTGATGTCATCATAGATTTTGCAGCGGCTGTAGCTGTTGACAAGCTCCTCGATTACGGTGTGAGGACACAGACTCCTATAGTTCTCTGCACAACAGGTCTCTCAGATGAGCAGCTTGCAAAGGTAAAGGAGTGCAGTGCAAAGGTTGCCATACTCAAGTCAGCGAACATGTCACTGGGAATCAATACACTCATGAAGCTTCTGAAGGATGCTGCGAAGGTATTCTCACCAGCCGGATATGATATAGAGATAGTTGAGAAGCATCACAACCAGAAGGTGGATGCTCCATCCGGAACAGCTCTTGCTCTTGCTGATTCAATCAATGAGGCATGCAATGAGCAGTATGAGTATGTGTACGACAGAAGCCAGGTGAGAAAGAAGAGAGATAAGAAGGAGCTCGGAATCTCTGCTGTCAGAGGCGGCACTATAGTTGGAGAGCATGAGGTGATATTTGCAGGTGTTGATGAGGTTATAGAGTTCAAGCACACTGCATATTCCAAGTCAGTATTTGCAAAGGGGGCTGTTGAGGCAGGAAAGTTCCTCAAGGGCAAGCCTGCAGGAATGTATGATATGGCGGACGTTATAGGATAGGAGCGGTTATGGAGATTTCAACCAGGACAGAGGATGGCGAGCTTGTTCTGTGCGCCAGCTCGATATATAATCAGAAGTTTTATCTGAACAAGGAATTTTCAAAGCTTCCTGATGAGATAAAGGACGAGCTTCACGCCATGTGTGGAGCGTTTACACAGGAGGTCGGAGGAATATTTATGTTGGTGTTTGACGACGCCGGCAATCTGAAGATACAGACGAGGGCACTTGAGGATGACCTGTTATTTGACGACATAGGATGCGGACTCAAGGTCAAGAAGCTGCAGAATGAAAAGAAGGAGCTGTTCCAGAGTCTGGAGCTGTTCTATAAGATATTTATACAGGGTGTTGACATTAACAGTCTTGTAAATGAATGATATAAAATAATTGGAAGATCAGGAAGGAAAAAGGGGCATGTTATTTGCTATTGATGCTGGAAATACAAATATTACGATAGGACTGTTTGACGGAGAACGCCTGGAGAAGACCTTCAGGATGACCACCGGGATATCGAGAACATCGGATGAGTACGGAGTATTTCTGTGCGACTGGCTCAGAATGAGACAGTTGTCAACTGATGTTATAGATGAAGTTATAATCGCTTCGGTTGTTCCGAAGATCATGCATTCCCTGGTGAATGGCATAAAGAAGTATTTTGGAATAACACCACTCATAGTTGAGCCGGGAATAAAGACGGGGATCAATATAGCGCTGCCAAACCCGAAGCAGCTTGGAGCTGACAGAATAGTTGACGCAGTTGCGGCTTATCACATGTATGGCGGACCGGTTCTCACGGTGGACTTTGGAACTGCCACAACGTACGACCTCATCAATGCCGATGGCGTGTTTGAGGCTGAGGTCACATCGCCGGGTATAAGGCTTATTGCAAATGCTCTGTGGACGGGAACAGCCAAGCTTCCTGAGATAGAGATAAAGGTGCCTGAGACGATACTGTGCAAGGACACGATATCCAGTATGCAGGCCGGTGTGTGCATGGGCTATATTGGCCAGACAGAGTATATAGTGAAGAGAATGCGCAAGGAGTCAGGATACGACAATTTGAAGGTCGTGGCTACCGGCGGACTTGGAAAGATGATATATGAGAACACGGACTGCATAGATGTGTATGATCCGGATCTCACACTTCACGGACTCAGACTTATCATGGACAAGCAGAAATAAGTCGGATTTTGCAAATTATATATTATTATAGAAGCAATGGAGAAATTTATGGATTTCAGAGATAAATTGATCCTGGCGCCGATGGCTGGTGTATGTGACCAGCCATTTCGTCTTTTATGCAAGGAACAGGGCTGTGGACTTTTGTATACAGAGATGGTGAGTGCCAAGGCAATATATTACAAAAATAAGAACACGAAGCCGCTTCTGGCTATGGATGAGCGGGAGAAGCCATTTGGGCTGCAGCTCTTTGGCTCTGATCCTGAGATCATGGCGGAGATGGCAAAGAGGATAGAGAGCAACGGTTATTCGTTCATAGATGTAAATATGGGCTGCCCTGTGCCGAAGGTGGTCAACAATGGAGAGGGATCTGCGCTGATGAAGGATCCGGTTCTCGTTGGAAGGATAGTCGAGGCCATGGCAAAAGCTATAAGCATACCGCTGACCATCAAGATAAGAAGCGGATTTGATTCAGAGCATATAAATGCGCCTGAGATAGCACATATAGCCCAGGAGAGCGGGGCTGCCGCTGTGGCGGTGCACGGAAGGACAAGGCAGCAGTATTATCAGGGACATGCGGACTGGAGCGTCATAGCCAGGGTGAAGGAGGCGTGCAGCATCCCGATCATTGGCAATGGCGATATAAACACTCCTCAGGACATCATAGACATGAGGGCGCAGACGAACTGTGACGGCTTTATGATAGGAAGAGGTGCGAGGGGCAACCCGTGGATATTCCACGATATGAAATACTACTACGAGCATGGCGAGCTGCCGGACAAGCCTGACATATATGAAGTGAAGGATATGATGCTGAGACATGCGAGACTCATGGTTGAGTTCAAGGGTGAGTACACAGGTATCCATGAGATGAGAAAGCACGTGGCATGGTACTCAGTCGGAATGTATGATTCGGCAAAGCTCAGGAGCAATGTGAACCAGGTTGAGACTTACGAGGAGCTTGAGGAACTGCTCTGTAGATGGGCTGACAGCGCACCTGAAAAAGTCATTGTGAGTTAACATAAAAACAAAAAAATGTAACAGAAAACAAAGAATTTATTAAAAACTCTAAAGTAAAAATATACAAGATGCTGATTTGTTTCAAAAATGTTACGGTACTAAAATGTGAAACATGCACAAAAATAGCATTTTAAAATGTTGCGTGTTTACATTAACGGAATTAAAGATTTTATGCGGATTGTGCATGATTTACAAAAATAGCCACTTTGCTTGACCTTTCTTTTGACAGAGATTATAATAGCGTCATGAGTTAAATTTTAACGGTTTTGTAACAATTCTGAAACCGTAAAGAAATTAAGGAGAAAAGGTTATGCAAAAGTTTTCAGATTCATCACGTATGAAATCACAGAAACTAATGAAGACATCACTGAAAAGAAACGTAAAGAAGATTAGCATAGGAGCAGTACTCCTGGCAGTTGGATTTTCATCATACGCAGTTATCGCATCAGATGACAGCATGGTTTCATCCAAGGGCAAGGGAGTGTCGATCGCAGCAGCAGGTAATACATTATACGCAGACAACACAGCAGACTATGGAGAGGCAACATCATCAGTTGCACTGGCAGATGGTACTCTGTCAGATGTCAACAAGACTGGTTCAGTAGCCCTCTCAAGCAAGAAGACAGCTAAGAAGACTTCAGCCATAAGCGGTGGAGTTCAGGAGAGCACAACAGAGGCTCGTGCAACAGAGGCTGCACAGCAGGCAGCAGACACAACAAAGTCAGAGCCTACCACACAGATGAAGGTTAAGGATAAGGATAAGTCAGCAGCAGGACTTCCTGACGATCAGATATCAGTTGATCCATCAACAGAGAAGTCAACAGACGGACTTCCTGATGACAAGGTTATGTGGGTGAATGGTGAGACATCAGGTACATATCTCGGAACATTCTGGATTACGGCATATTGTCCATGCCCAATCTGCTGTGGAGAGTACAGCAACATGGATAACCCGACAACAGCTTCAGGTGCTCCTGCGGTTGAGGGTGTTACATGTGCAGCACCAAGCAACTTTGCATTTGGTACAGAGCTCATCGTGGATGGTCACACATACACAGTACAGGACAGAGGTGGAGCGATCAACGGTAATCACCTTGACATCTACTTCTCAAATCATCAGGCAGCTCTCAACTTCGCAACAGGCTACTATGATGTATATGTAAAGTAATAAAAATCAGAAATTATATACAGATATATTAAAGACCCGCCGTAAGGCGGGTTTTTAAATGCAGTGATATAAGTATTGGGAAAGTCGCACGAATGAGGAGGGCTATAGCTTGTTTTTTATAAAATGCTGTGTTATAATGCACACGATTATTTGTAAGAATACAGGTGATTCCTGAGTTTAGTACATAACGAAATGTTTAAATATATTTATTAAGGAGATTGGCAAATGGAACTTATCTACAGAAGCACAAGAAATGCAAATGAGACAGCAACAGCATCACAGGCTATACTTAAGGGACTTGCTAATGAGGGGGGCCTTTTTGTACCAGATTCTATACCAGCACTTGATGTGTCTCTGGAAGACCTTGCAAAGATGAACTATCAGCAGGTTGCATACGAGGTTATGAAGCTTATGTTCACAGACTTCACAGAGGCTGAGCTTAAGCATTGTATAGATTCAGCATATGATTCAAAGTTTGATACACCGGTTATAGCACCACTTGTGAATAAGGCAGGAGCATATTATCTTGAGCTTTTCCATGGATCAACAATAGCATTCAAGGATATGGCACTTTCAATCCTTCCATATCTTCTCACAACATCAGCAAAGAAGAATGGCGTAAAGAATGAGATTGTCATCCTCACAGCAACATCAGGTGATACAGGTAAGGCTGCCCTTGCAGGATTTGCAGATGTTCCTGGAACAAAGATAATCGTGTTCTATCCAAAGCACGGTGTAAGCCCTATTCAGGAGAAGCAGATGGTTACCCAGAAGGGAGATAATACATTTGTTGTAGGTATCACAGGAAACTTCGATGACGCTCAGACTGGCGTAAAGAAGATGTTCTCAGATGCAGAGCTTGCAAAGTACATGGATGAGAAGGGATATCAGTTTTCATCAGCAAACTCAATCAACATCGGACGTCTTGTCCCTCAGATGGTATACTATGTATACGCTTACACAAGACTTGTTGCAGACGGAACCATCAAGGCAGGCGACAAGATCAACGTGGACGTTCCAACAGGTAACTTTGGTAATATCCTTGCAGCATACTATGCCAAGGAGATGGGACTTCCAATCGCAAAGTTCATCTGCGCATCAAATGACAACAAGGTTCTGTTTGATTTCTTCCAGACAGGAACATACGATAGAAACAGAGAGTTCATACTCACAACATCACCATCGATGGATATCCTCATTTCAAGCAACCTTGAGAGACTGATATACAAGATCGCCGGAAATGATGCTGAGAAGAACTCGGAGCTTATGAAAGAACTCACAACAGATGGAGTGTACACCATCACAGACGATATGAAGGCAAAGCTTGCTGAGTTCTATGGTGGATATGCAACAGAGGCAGAGACCGCAGCTACCATCAAAAAGGTATATGAGTCAGATGATTATATCATCGATACACATACAGCAGTTGCAGCTACAGTATATGAAAAGTATGTGGCAGAGACAGGAGATAAGACACCTACAGTCATCGCGTCAACAGCAAGCCCATACAAGTTTACGAGAAGCGTTATGAATGCAATCGACAGTGCATATGACAAGCAGTCTGATTTCGAACTTGTCGATGAGCTGAATAAGCTTTCTGGCGTGAAGGTACCACAGGCAATCGAAGACATCCGTCAGGCAGAGGTTCGTCACGATATCGTCTGCGACAAGGAAGACATGCTTGCAGAAGTAAAGAAGTTTTTGAATATTTAATAACATAGACGCGTTGAGAATACGCGCGGCAGTTCATTCGCACCATCCTGCCGTTAAACAAAACTAGGGCAAACCATAAATGACAGAATTTATGTTGCGGGTGCTTTGTGCGCCCGCATTTTTTATTGAAGGGAGTTTTCGTATGTATACATTAAAGACAAATGCCAGCTTTGACAGTGCACATTTTCTGGCAGGCTATGAGGGAAAATGTTCAAACATTCATGGACATCACTGGACAGTGGAAATCGAGGTAGGAAGCAACAGTCTGGAGATGGGAGGAAATAACCGTGGTATGATCGTGGATTTCTCCAAATTAAAAACAGATCTGAAGAACATCGCAGATGCACTCGACCATTGTCTGATCGTGGAGATTGGAAGTCTGAAACGCAGAACGCTGGATGTGCTCGAAGAAGAGCATTTCAAGGTTGTAGAAGTGATGTTCCGACCGACTGCAGAGAACTTTGCAAAGTTCTTCTATGACGAGATGAAAGGAAAAGGCTATCATGTCTTAAAGGCAACGGTGTATGAGACACCAAATAACTGTGCCGCATATATGGAGTAATATGGGAAAGTATAAAGTAGTAGAAACGTTTGTCAGTATCAACGGCGAGGCAACCCATGCTGGAGAGCTTGCATGCTTTATCAGGTTTGCCGGATGTAATCTTGCCTGTGGATACTGTGATACG
>OIDN01000448.1_pt1 | contig 11280 bp, 16 predicted proteins | sample 1581581 | NCBI WGS metagenome assembly OIDN01 (sample SAMEA3882535, study PRJEB24775) | human gut metagenome | biome: human-associated habitat; feature: intestine environment; material: feces | place: Netherlands | collected 2009/2010
CTTCCGTAGTTTTTAATGCTAAACGATAGTTATCGAACTTTTCCACAGTTTTTGCAAAAACGTTCAGAAGAAGCATTTAATGTTCCGCAGTCCGGGCAATACCATCTTCCGTCTGGCATCGGTTCAACAGGCGAGGGCGTTTGGTGTGCTTTTGCTGGAGTTTGAACGGGTGATGCAGTAAACAGCGGCGCAATATTCACATCTCTACGGCCAACACCAGCGAGACTTCTAAAATCCCACGATTTAACTTCTTGTGCCAATGTCCGCTTTGGTTCAATATACTGACCGCACCGTTGGCAATATCGAACACCCAACTTGTTTTCATAACCACAATTTTTACAAGCCATCAAAAATCCCCCTTTGCTTCTTGTTTAGAGACTTTACCTTCCTTTATCGAATAGCTAAAATTATCGAACCCACTAAAAATAGTGTCGAAATTCCCAACATAATCCATGCGGACTTCACTTTTGGGCTATTACTACAACTTTTGAAAGATATTGCCATCTGAATATAATACAAGGCTACAATTCCATATGAAAAAAACAAAGCAGCCCAAGCATACGGCACTGCACTTTCAGGGGTTAGTCTCACAAGATTACCAAGCCATATCGAAACGCACCCCCAAAGTGGTAAAGGCGCACCAAGAAAGAAATCATTTTTCTTGTCCATTTTTGTCCTCCTGTGACCTGATAATACGGTTTTATGGCATATTATCTTTGCATGGATTTGCGAAACACTCAGCCTTAAATACACGAATTGAGAAATATACCAATTATCAGCATCAGCATTCCAAAAGTGATCTGTGAACCCAAAAGACCTCCACCAGCATCATTTTTATCAGTGCTTTTAATTGCTTTCACCAAAAATTTAGGGAATATCACGCCTAAAATCGCCATTAAAACTATTATTATTCCTCTCATTTGATTTTCTCCCCTCTTATGCACATATTAGGTCAACTATGATAACATCAAAGCACAAGAATCAATCAACGTCCACAATTTTGTAGCAAAACAGAGAAATTTTGTAACGAAATCGGTGTGCGTACAGATAGTATGTTCCCTAACAGTGGACATCCAGCATTAGGGGAGCACACCAAAGCTACCTTTCGCCATATTACAAGTCAATCGTCAACCAAAGGCTTTTGACTATTTGAAGTTTTGGCATAATCGTATTATACTTGTAAGGAACAGGGCTGTATGTTGTGTAATGAAAAGCGGTCCCATGTGCACATGTGCAATGGAGGGATTTCAAAATGAATGTCTTGGTTTGTGACGATGAACGGCAGATCGTTGATTCTATCATTGAAACACTTGAAAAGAAACCCGAAGAAACACAGGTATCATCAAGATTTTATGGATTTTCTCAACCAAGTCAAATAGACTTATCACTTCCGTATGATATTGCGCTTCTGGATATTGATATGGGCGAAACAAATGGAATTGAGCTTGCCAGAAAGTTACGAGCAGAAAATGAAAATATTGTGATTATCTTCATTACAAATTTCATTCAGTATGCTCCAGAGGGATTTGAAGTTCAAGCCTTTCGTTACTTACTAAAAGCAGATCTCTCTGCTAAACTTGATTCCTACTTTGATTCAGCTGTCCAAGAAGTACTTCGACGGAAACAGCTTGTCACAATTTCAATCAACTCTGAAATTATCGATGTACCTGTAAATGACATTCTGTATTTAGAATCTCATCGAAGAATCATTGTTATGCACTTGTTGGACGAAAAACGCCCAGCATACCAATTTTACGGCAACATAACGGAACTATCCGAAAAAATCGAGCCACTCGGTTTCCTTCGTATTCAAAAAAGCTATCTTGTCAATATGCACTATGTCGAAATCTTTCAATACAATAAAGTCCAATTGCGCGGTGGTCTTTGTCTGGCTCCAAGCGAAAAGAATTATAGTGAGCTAAAACAGAAATATTTACATTGGCGAGGTAAAAGTAGATGGATGCTTTGATCAGTTTGGTTTACACAATCATAGATTCAGTCTGCGTATGTCTGTTTTTAGACGCTTTTGCTTCGCACCGTTGGAGGAATCATAGATTTCTTGTCGGTGTAATAGTTCAAACTATTTTAATGTATGCATCCATTGAATTCAGTGTTATTGCCTTAAATCGAAACCAAATCGTCAAAATTCTCTTGATTCTACTATCCTGCTTTATTGTTGCCAGAACTCTATATGAGAATATCTCAGGAAAGTTTTTATTATTTCTTATCGTTGTAGAATATCTCTTGACTTATAGTTTATCTTTTGCAGTCGGAATGCTTGCAACTTCGGTTTGTGGGATGGATGCTCAGACGTTTCAAGCAAACAAGACACTATCGCTAATCTACGGAATCTCTTATTATTCAGCCGAATTATTTATTATTGCGCTATTTCGCAAAATGATGCTTCAGCGTATGGGCAATAGACCCAGAAGCGATGCTCAACATTCGCAGCTGATTCTGTACTTTCTATTTCCATGTGCATCATTTGTAATGCTTGTGATCCTACTTTACGTTACAAGTGGTCACAATATAGAAGAGTTTGTTTCTGCTGGCTGTTGTATTCTCATTTTTATTTCAAACATTGCAATTCTCTTTTTATTGGAGCGAATGGAGTATGCAGCATCGGAAAGAGAACAATTATTGATGCTTAACCAGCAGATTCAGCTACAATCGAAAAACATGACTTCGGCAAGCGAACTTTATTCTGCCCAAAGGAAAAAAGTTCACGATTTCCGGGCGCACCTGAATATCCTAAATCGATTGATGAAGAATCAAGAGTATTCTGCCGCTGAAGAATATCTTGAAAAAATCACCGAACAGCAAACTGATCGGCTATTCCTTGTCAACACACATCATCCCATCTTGGACGCACTTTTCAATACAAAAGCTGCCGAAGCAACTCAAAAGAAGATCAGCATTGATTTTGAAGTGAATGATCTATCAAATCTTCCATTTGATGTCTCCGATATGGTAGTGCTTCTATCAAACCTTTTGGATAATGCCATTGAAGCGTGTCAGCAGTATGATAAGGGCGATAAAGCGATTCATGTCATGGCCGTTGCACAGCAAGACTTTTTTATCTCTGTCCGAAACACATCGGAACCTGTTGTAATTATAAGTGGTTCCATTCCAACGACAAAACCAGAACCGCAGATGCATGGCTTTGGACTTGCGAACATCCGGCTGATTCTCGAAAAATACAGTGGAGAGTATACGATGTTCTATGAAAACGGGTGGTTCCAGTTCACCGCTGATATACCGTTCACTCCGATTTCGTGACAGATTTTCTCCATGTTAGTACAAAAGCATGGACGAAATCTTCTATTGTATGTATAGTAACAATAAGATGCAGATGATTTCAACGCATCTATAAGAGTTCGCGTATAATAGTTTGTTTCTTGAAGAAGGGAGTGTGTCAGCATGAAAAAATTGAAACCAATCCTATTTGCAATTGTGATTCTAATATTGCTTTTATTTATTATTGGTGGAATGCTGGGACTGCTTCCTCAACCGCTTTTCGTCTTGTCATCACAAACCATTCTGGTTATATTGGTCTGTGGCGTTGCATTGATAATCGGACTTCTGCTGAAATTTTTCGACAAGAAGTGAGATGCTTAGGAGTTTCTATGTTGCCATTTTTCAATCAAAAAGAGCTGGTTGTTTGCTCGAATCAATCTCAATACCAAAAATACACATCGCTTTTAGAAAAGGCAGGAATAACCTATCGAACAAAAGCACGCGATTTATCATCACCGTCTCTGTTTTCGATGGGAACCCGTGAAAGAGCCGGAACTGCATTTCAAAAGGTCAACTATCAAACGCTCTATACGATATATGTTCGCAAAGCCGATTACGAACGTGCTGTTCACGTTATTCTTGCTTGATTAAATATGAACACTCCATTCAATTAAGACTACTGTTTATGGTACAATGTCTATGTCAGATTTATTAAAAAAGATAGCGTATTGGGCTTTAGTGCTAACTCTTGTAGTCGCTGAGATTGGCTCCTTTTTCGATTTATTTAATATCAATCCTTGGTGCTATCCTGTTTATGCTGCGTTGCTGATACTATATAATAAATTTTCTTCATACAATCCGATAAGTGAGAATCTAATTTCAAAAATTATTGCAATATGTTTCATTGTTGCAGCAGTAGCTCTTACTATAATAAAAGGACTGGTTGCATAAAGGGGTGAAGAAAGTTTATGGATTGGAACATTGGTTGGGTATTTTGGATTGGCTGTTCGTATTTTCTGACAATCGTAAACTGCTATTTTGTACTTGTCAAAAAGGCAAAATATAATTACATCATCGGAGTGTCTGGGATTGCCTTTTTCTCAGTTGCCTTGCTTGAAGAATTACGAATGTTTTCGCAATGGATTGAAGATGGAGAAGTTGGAATGCTAACCCACGCTCTTCAAAATCTTCCAGTTCAATTTACCATCAGATTTTTAATAGTTGTAGGCATAACAGCACTGTTAATAATAATTGATTTACATCGCACAAAATAGTCCTAATCCAAACCACAGATAGTAACCATTATGGATACGCAATAGAACTTTTACTGCGAAAATTCTATTGCATTGTGAGAATTAAATATGTTCCCCTGGCCAAATGATTAGTGTGCATCCATACTGATTGTTTGGCTTTTTATTTTCTGCAAAAGGAGTGTGATGCCATTGACCCAACCGAAAACCGACCTTGCCTACCTCCGCAGCGAAAAAGCCAAAGCAGAGCAAAAGCTGCGCTCTTGTCAGCACCGGGAGAAAATCCTTGAACGCAGGATGTCGGAGCTGAACCGGAGAGAGCGTGTGCATCGTCTTTGCACCCGTGCCGGAATGCTGGAAAGTTTTCTGGTCTGTCCGGGAGAACTGACAGACGATCAGGTGATGGAACTGCTGAAAATCTCGTTTCGTCAACCGGAAGTCGTGCTGGCTCTTGCAAAGATGGTGCATGACGTTCACGAACGCAGCAACGTCCAAAACCCTTTAGAATAAAGGGCGCAATTATACACCGTTCCGGTGAAATTGCGGTCTTGCAGACGGCTCGATGAAATCGAAGCTGGCGTTTGTGCGCCAGCCCGATTCCATCCCAAGGAAAACTGCATTTTCCTTGCGCTGCTTTGCAGCTATCCTTTTGCCCGCTACCATAAAACACGCATAGAAAAAGCCGATTGGAAACAGAAACATTTCCAATCGGCTTATCTTTTTGTTAGGCAGATTTCTTTTCAGCTAATGCCCGGACTTCCTCAATTGAAAGGTCGGTGTACTTTGCCACCTTTTCACAAGGCACACCATCTGCCAACATTGCCAATGCGTGTTTGACCGATGTTTCATGCTCGGTTTCATCCCGCATCTTTTCCATAGCTCTGCACATAGCTGCCACTCCCTTCGTGTCTTCTTTGAAATAACGAACCCTCTGTGCCAAAATGGAATAATTCATATCCTTCGAGTTGGTACAGAAAAAGTCATGCATTAGTTTTCCCAATGCAGTTTCGTCTTTGATTTGTGAGTTTACATAAATGATGTGAGCCTGATCGTTAAAAAACGTTCCCGTTTCCCGAACTGTACGGTCAACATGATAAATTGGAAGGCCGGCCTTTAATACGTCATTTTCAGTGATAAAGATAACGTATGTTTCGTTCAGCGCATCGTAATCATCGCCCGCATCAGTCAGGTTTGCATCCAACAGGCTACTGTTGTACCGTGCGCGCTTTTCACTCGCACCACGGTCACTGCGCTGCACCTCAATATTATATGCACGGTTTTCCCGATCCACTGCCAAAATATCCAACCGGACTGAACGGCCTTGCAGATTTTTGATGCTGTACTGGCCGTGAACCTCTTTGACGGTCAAATCATCCCGTTTCAAGATGATCTGCAAAAGAAACTCAGCACAGGCACGTTCTTCAAACACTGCAGCCATGAAATCATCATCAATCAGACGTAACCCACGCAACCGCTGCAAATCTTCTTCGTGCTTCCGTTCAAAATCCAGTTCCTGTTGTGATTTTCTTTCCGACATTGGCTCACCAGCTTTCTGCTTACTTATCCAAAATAATAGTACCATAATTCCGTGATTTTTACAAGAGAACGATTCAAATGTCATCAGGGGGTGATGCCTATTCCGTGTCCGCATTTCAAAATCACCATCGTCAAGCGCAGCCAAGGGCAGTCCGCTGTTGCCGGGGCCGCTTACCAGAGCGGCGAACGGCTGTTCAGCGAGTACGACCAGAAAACGAAATTCTACAACAAGAAGAAAGAACTTGTCCACGCCGAGGTCATGCTGCCGTCCCATGCGCCGCCCGGATATGCAGACCGGGCAATGCTCTGGAATGCCGTGGAAGCCGTGGAGAACCAGTGGAACTCCCAGCTTGCCCGGCGCATCGTGCTGGCGTTCCCGGTGGAGGTGCCGAAGGAGCAGTATTTGTCCATGATAAAAGAGTTTTGTCAGGAGCAGTTTGTTTCCAAGGGCATGATTGCCGACTTTGCCATCCACGACAAGGGAGATGGAAACCCACACGCCCACATTCTGCTGACGCTCCGGGCAATGGACGAACACGGCAAGTGGCTTCCGAAAGCCAGAAAGGTTTATGACCTTGATGAAAACGGTGAGCGCATCCGGCTTCCCTCCGGCAACTGGAAGTGTCACAAGGAAAACACGGTGGACTGGAACGACCAGAAGTACGCCGAGGTCTGGCGGCATAGCTGGGAAACCATCACCAACCGCTATCTGGAAGCTGCTGGCAGACCAGAACGTGTTGACCTGCGCTCCTTTGAGCGGCAGGGCATCCAGCAGATACCGACCGTGCATCTCGGTCCCGCCGCACACCAGATGGAAAAGCGTGGAGTGGAAACCTTTCTCGGCAACCTGAACCGGGATATTCGAGCCGCCAACAGCCTGATGCAGTCCATCCGCAGCGCCATCCGTGGGCTGCAACGCTGGATTGCAGACCTGAACGAAAAGAAGCAGCTTCTTCTGGACGCTCTGGAAAAGGCGAAAGAACCCACGCTGTCCGACCTGCTGGTGGACTACTTCAATCTCCGCAATGAGCAGCGCAGCGATTGGTCTGGCAAGGCAAAACTGAAATGCACTGTCCGGGACTTTGAGGAAGTCAAACGGGCTGTGGACTATCTGAAAGCCCATTGCCGGTGGATTTCGTGATGGAGTTTTACGGCAAGTCCTTCCCCGAAGCGGTGCAGATGCTGACCGAAGAGCCGGGCGAAGTCCAGCCGGAGACTGACCCCGTCCCCTCTCCGGCGTTTCGTCTGCCGCTGCGGAACGTCACCAATGCCAACATCCTGAGCTATCTGACACAGGAGCGGAAACTCAGCCCCTCGTTGGTGAATTTCTTCATCGCTGCCGGAGATATTTACGAGGATTCCTCCCACCACAACGTGGTCTTTGTGGGGCGGGATGCAGACGGGCATCCCCGCTACGCAAGCAGCCGTGGGATTCAGGAGAAGTTTCGGCAGGATGTAGCCGGCGCAGAAAAGGCGTTTGGCTTTGCCCATCGTGGCACCGATAAGCAGTTGCTGGTCTTTGAAGCCCCCATCGACCTGCTGTCCTTCATCGAACTGTTCCCGAAAAACTGGCAGCAGCACAATTATCTGTCGCTGGGCGGGGTGTCGGGCAAGGCGCTGCGGCAGTTTCTCTCAGAACGCCCAGACGTGGAGCGGGTGTTCCTCTGTCTGGATGCCGACAAAGCCGGAGAGGATGCTTGCAAGCGGTTGACGGCGCTACTGCCGGACACGGTGAGCGTGACCCGCATCCAGCCCTGCATGAAGGACTGGAACGATGTTCTGGTGCACCGGGCAGAGATCCCGAACCGCAATTATTTCAAAAGCATCGTGCTGAAAGAGCCGTCAAAACCGGAAACGGTGAAAATCATCCGCATGAGCGACGTGGAGCTGACCCCGGTGGAATGGCTCTGGAAACCGTATCTGCCCTTTGGAAAGCTCAGCGTGCTGCAAGGCAATCCGGGCGAGGGCAAGACCTACTTTGCCATGCACCTTGCCGCCGCCTGCACCAACGGAAAGCTGCTGCCCAACATGGAGCGCATGGAGCCCTTCAACGTGATCTACCAGACCGCAGAGGACGGTCTGGGCGATACGGTCAAGCCCCGCCTGATCGAAGCCGGGGCAGACCTTGACCGGGTGCTGGTCATTGATGACAGCGATGTGCAGCTGACGCTCTCCGATGAACGAATTGAAAAAGCCATTGTCGAGAACAACGCCCGACTGGTCATCATCGACCCGATCCAGGCGTATCTCGGTGCCGACGTGGACATGAACCGGGCAAACGAAGTGCGCCCCATCTTCATGCGGCTGGGACAGGTAGCGCAGCGAACAGGCTGCGCTATTTTGCTGATCGGGCACCTGAATAAAGCCGCCGGAATGCAGAGCCTGCAACGGGGCCTCGGCTCCATCGACATTGCCGCCGCCGTCCGCAGCGTCATGTTCATCGGCAAGCTGAAGCACGACCCCACCATGCGCATCCTGACCCACGAAAAAAGTTCCCTTGCCCCGCCGGGAGCGTCACTGGCGTTCTCTCTGGGGGACGAGGGCGGTTTCCGCTGGGTCGGCGAGTACGACATTACCGCAGACGAGATGCTGTCCGGCATCGAGCCGCAGCGGGAAACCAAGACCCAGCAAGCCAAAGACCTGATCTGCGCCCTGCTTGCCGGAGGAAAGCAGGTGCTCAGCGAGGACATCGACAAGGCGGCTCTGGAAAGGGGCATCCCCGGCAGAACTGTCCGGGATGCCAAGCGGGAACTGGGCGATGCCCTGAAAAGCAAGATCGTGGAAGGCCGCAAAAAGGTCTTTTGGATGGAATAAGCCATTTGGCTGGCAGAAAATTTTGGCTGGCAAGAACTTCATGGTACACCCACAGTTGCCAGTCTGCCAGCTAAATTCGGAAAATGACGATTTAAGGAGGAATTGAATGGAGAATCAGAATTCGAGTTATTCGGTACAGATTGGCAAGACCACCTTTATTGTGTGTGTGAAGCAGTCCGAAACTGCCAAAAAGCCGATTGAAAAGATGTTCAAGGATATGTGCAGACATGAGGTCACAAGGGGCTTCCTTGCGGACAACCTGATGAATTTAGAAAAATTACCGAAAACCTCTTGACGAAGTCCAGCCCGAAGGCACCGGATACCGTGCACGCACTCGTTTTGCGAAGTTCTTCAACTTGCCTGAACTGATGGCGATGTTCAAAGAAGCAGCAGATATCAAGACCAGCGACCAGCTTCATCTCCCAGTGCCTGATGCAAAATTTGAGACGGTGGTGGTCAAACCTTCGGAAATCCAACAGGATATGGTGCAGGCGTTGAGCGAACGTGCAGCCGAAGTCCACAGCGGTTCTGTTGACCCCTCTGTGGATAATATGTTGAAAATCACGTCGGATGGCCGCAAAATCGGTCTTGATCAGCGGTTGATGAACTCGGCTCTGCCTGATGACCCCAGCAGTAAGTTGAATGCCTGCGTCAACAACGTCCTGCGCATCTGGAACGACACCAAGGAACAGAAGCTGACCCAGCTGATTTTCTGCGATATGTCTACTCCAAAGGGTGACGGTTCGTTCAACGTCTATGACGATATCCGCTCCAAGCTGCTCACTGCTGGTGTGCCAGAGCAGGAAATCGAGTTCATCCACAACGCAGATACAGAGAACAAGAAAGCAGAACTTTTCTCCAAGGTACGCAGCGGACAGGTGCGTGTGTTGCTGGGCAGCACTGCAAAGATGGGAGCTGGCACCAACGTCCAGACGCTGCTTGTGGCGGTGCATCATCTGGATGTAGGCTGGCGTCCGTCTGATATGACCCAGCGCAATGGCAGAATCATCCGTCAAGGCAATCAAAACAAACAAGTGTACGTCTATAATTACGTCACGGAATCGACATTTGACGCCTACCTCTATCAGACCCTTGAGAATAAGCAGAAGTTCATTTCTCAGATTATGACGAGCAAATCTCCCATGCGCTCCTGCGATGATATTGATGAACAGGCTCTGTCTTACGCAGAAATCAAGGCTCTGTGTGCAGGCGACCCTCGCATCCGGGAAAAGATGGACTTGGACGTGCAGGTAGCAAAATTGAAGGTGCTGCGCGGAGACTTCCAGAATCAGAAATATCGTCTGGAGGATAAGCTGCTCAAAACTTTCCCGGAGGAGATCCAGAAACAGAAAACCCGCATTGCTGCTTTACAACAGGATTCACAGATTGCAGCAGCACACCCACAGGACAAAGAAAACTTCTGCGGTATGACCATCAAGGGCGTGACCTACGATGAGAAAAAAACCGCCGGTGAGCGTCTGGTGCTTGCCTGTTCCGAACTGCCCAACGCTGAGGAAAAAGTGATCGGCAGTTACCGGGGCTTTGAGCTTTCTCTGCGGTTCGATGCTTTCCGCACGGAGTATCAGGCACTTTTGAAAGGGCAGCGGAAGTATACGGTGCCTTTGGGCACCGACCCGTTGGGCAACATCATCCGTCTGGATAATTCGCTGAACAACTTCCCGGAGCGCATCACTGCCGCCGAGAACGAGCTGGACACCCTGCATCAGCAGCAGGCAGCGGCACAAATCGAGGTGGAAAAGCCCTTCCCGCAGGAGGAAGAATTGGCGGAAAAGTCCGCACGGCTTGCAGAACTGAACGCCCAGTTGGATGTGGACGAAAAGAGCCATGGGCCGGAACAGGACGAGGAAGAACAGGAGGATTTACCTCGCCGCCCCTCGGTGCTGGCGGCACTGGAGGAAAAGTCGGATAAGCCGGAGCCGGTGAGGCCCTTCCGCAGTTATTACGACAAGGACGGTGATGCCCGGTGAGCGACCGCCGCGACCAGCAACTCCATTTCCGGGTCAGCAAACCGGAGTTGGAACGGATTCGGAACAAGATGGAATCCAGCGGCATTCTGAGCATTGGTTCCTATCTGCGCAAGATGGCTCTGGATGGGTATTGTCTGTATCTTGATCTGCCGCAGCTGCGGCGTATGGCGTATCTCTTGCAGATGTGCAGCAACAACCTGAACCAGTATGCCAAAGTAGCCAATGAAAATGATCGGGTCTACGCCGCGGACATGGAGGACCTGCGGCAGCGGCTGGATGAACTGATTGACATTGGTCGGCAGATCCTTTCCCGGCTGGCAGAACTATAAAAATTCCCGCAGTTGGAGGGCTGCGGGTGTACATATGGGCTGACATCCTTGCAACGCAGTAGTCGATACCTTTATAATAAGGGCGAACAGAAAGGATGTGTCTGATATGATGTCTATGCTGAAGAA
>OIDN01000457.1_pt1 | contig 11189 bp, 10 predicted proteins | sample 1581581 | NCBI WGS metagenome assembly OIDN01 (sample SAMEA3882535, study PRJEB24775) | human gut metagenome | biome: human-associated habitat; feature: intestine environment; material: feces | place: Netherlands | collected 2009/2010
GCCTTGTAGAAACAAGGCTGCAGCCACCCATCTTACTTTTACCAATCTAGCCATAAAGGTAGAACTACATACAAGCCCAGCCAAACTTTCTTACAAGTTCTGTAAACAGACCTTTATCCTTTACAGGGATATTAACCACGATACTTTCCTTACCAGATGTTTCCAGATAATAGCCTTCATCCGGCAAACGATCTTCAGATATAGCAGTACTGATTTTCGAATCCAGCACAAGGCTGTTATCAGTCCCCCTCACATTGAAGTACGCCTTATCTCCTTCTGGAGACAAGAACAAGGAGCGCAGGTCCTTCTTTCCCATGCAGAAATCCTGCAGTCTTTTACTGGAAATACGAATCGCCGTATATTTGCATTCGGGAGTATCTTGATACAGCAAACACAAATACAACGTATCAAAACAATCCCTTGCGGTTAGCAATTGAGGATTGTCGTAGTACTCCAGTATGCTATCTACTTTCAGTATGGATTGTTTCTTATTCATAATTTTATTGTTTTTGCATTTTTAATATCAAACGCTTTGCTTCTCCACCAAGAATAATGAGAGTTTTTGAAAGTTTTCTTGATTTTGCCATCCATAGGTCGAAGACTTACCACTGCTATATTAGCATGCTTGAACTTTGGGAGTTTCAATAGTCTTTTTGCATCTTCTAATAAGGCAAAGACAGATACTGCTCTCACTATACAATCATCAATACCTTCTCCCTTAAAAACTTTGTTTGGAGCCAAGCGTTTTTGAGAGAAAAAGTCCTCAGATTCCGCAGGATTCCCATGTGATACACGGAAATAAGTACCATCGCATTCAACAGAGTCAAATGGCGGACAACTCGGTGGCAATTCTTCAAACCATTGATATTCCATAATCATATTTTTTAAAACACATGGCAAAGATAATATTTTAATTCGATATTCACAAATTTTATGAAGAAATCTTTTGCGGAGTCACTATATTTTTGATTATCAGTGTTAAAAATCATAAGAATCCCCTCATTTCTCATTATTTTTTATTATCTTTGCCCCAAATAACAATTTAAAACAAAGGATATGAGCACATCAACTCATGTGATTACTCCCGGAATGTATAACAATTTAAAAAGGAAGAAATATAAGAAACAGAAAAGAAAGATATAACATAGTAAGATTATAAACTTGCGTTTACTAATTTGTTCGGATACACTTAAATTTTGCCAGAATTAAAGTATTAGTACCAACGAAGAGTAAGTTCTGTAAACGCCTGCGCTATAGCGTGGGCGGAACTTATCGTTGGTACGGGCCCGGCAAAAGCCTAAGTGTAGATAAGGGAAGCTCACGCTTCTTCTTTGTCTTCACTTCATCAAGGCTTTTTAGGGATAGCATTCTTGCCAATCCTTCTGTCCGCTGCCCGTTTTACTCCGATAATGATTTAGTTCCAAACGCACCCATCAGCTATAGCAAAAGACGTTGGAGTTCGCTTCAATGTTTGTTGCTATACCTTATTATATATAGTAACCAACAATGAAAAGAGCTACGAATGGACAAATTAAGAATGCAGAGTAGTAATGGTGTCGAGGACAACATTACGAAAATTGCGCAGCTGTTTCCCGACTGCGTTACGGAGACTGTAGATGAAAGAAGCGGTCAGCCAAAGCACCTCATAGATTTCGAGAAACTCAAACAGAATCTTTCTGATAGCGTGATGTCAGAAAGAGCAGAACGCTACCAGTTTACCTGGCCCGACAAGAGCAAGGCGATTCTCCTTGCCAACTCTCCTATCAATGCCACACTTCGCCCTTGCCGTGAAGATAGTATTGATTTCGACAACACCCAGAACCTTTATATCGAGGGCGACAACCTCGATGTTCTCAAGTGTCTGAAGGAGACTTATCTCCACAAGGTGAAAATGATCTATATAGATCCACCTTACAACACTGGAAACGACTTTGTGTATGAAGATGATTTCGCTCAGTCTTCAGAAGAATACCTCGCCAACTCAGGACAGTTTGACGAGCAGGGCAACCGTATGTTTACCAATGCCGAAAGCAATGGCAGATTCCATACAGATTGGCTCAACATGATTTATCCGAGATTGAAAGTTGCAAGAGACTTGCTGACCGATGATGGTGTGATATTTATAAGCATTGGTGACGAAGAATTGCAAAATCTTAGAAAAATTGCTGATGAAGTATTTGGTGAAGCTAATTTTAGAAATCAAATTACGATTAGAAGAGGAGCAAAATCTGTTCAAGCACAGTTTGACACGTGGGATAGATTAGGACAAGGTGTAGAATATCTTCTGCTTTATACTAAAAATAGTCTTTATAGATTTCCTAAGCAAATGAAGAACTTAGATGAAGCAAGAGGTGGCAGCTGGAATAATCACTGGCGTGGAACCGACCGCCCTACAATGAGATATGAAATCTTTGGAATTTGTCCTTCAGAAGGACAATGGAGATGGAGTAAAGAGCGAAGTGATAAAGCGATAGCAAATTATAAAAGACTTCAGAACGAATTAAATAAAGAAGAACCATCCCAAGAAGAAATCGACAAATGGTATTCAAAACAACCAGAAGGAACAGATTTGCTTCGTCTTTCTAAAAAGGGCAAACCAGAACATTACATCAAAGCTACGACACAAACTCTTCTAAACAATTCCTGGGAAGACTTACTAATAGGAAGTTCATCAGAAATTTTGAAGCTATTTGAAACAAAAGTGTTCGACACTGCTAAACTAACAGCACCTATAAAGCGAATGCTTAACTTCACTGACAAGAACGCTCTTATCCTCGATTTCTTTAGTGGCTCCGCCACCACAGCCCATGCCGTTATGCAGCTTAACTCCGAAGATAGTGGCAACCGCAAGTTTATCATGGTGCAGCTTCCAGAGAAGACCGATGAGAAGAGCGAAGCTTTCAAGGCAGGCTATAAGAACATCTGCGAAATCGGCAAGGAAAGAATCCGCCGTGCTGGCAAGAAAATCAAGGAGGAGTCTCCTTTAACCACCCAAGACCTCGATACAGGCTTCCGTGTGTTGAAACTCGATTCCACCAACATGCAGGACATCTACTATTCTCCAAAGGATATTTCGCAAGCCGACCTCTTCTCGCAGGTTGATAATGTGAAGCCGGATAGAACGGGCGAAGACCTGCTCTTCCAGGTGATGCTTGAACTCGGCGCAACCCTGGATTCGAAGATAGAAACGACAACGGTAGCTGGAAAGACCATCTATAACGTTGCCGAAGGATACCTCGTGGCTTGCTTCGACCCGGATGTTACCGACGAAGTAGTAAAGGCCATCGCCCAAATGCAGCCAGCCTACGCCGTGCTCCGTGACACCAGCATGAAGGACGATTCCACCGCCACCAACTTCGAGCAGATCTTTAAAACATATTCTCCTGACACGGTCACCAAAATCCTTTAGAAAGGGATTTTGAAAGGTAAAAGGGTAAAAAAGTAAAAAGAGCTTTACTGATTACGATTATGAAACTGAAGTTTAAGATACAACAATATCAGACCGATGCCGTGGAGAGCGTCATCAACGTCTTCAAGGGGCAGCCCAACCAAGCCAACCTGGAATACAGGATGGATAAGGGAAAACTGTATGTGGTTGACAGCAAGAAGCATGACATCAAAATCGTTCAAACAGATGTCTTTGCCGATAGCGATGATGCCGGCAATAACCTGGGTTATAAGAACAACCGCCTTGCTATGGATAAAGTGGCTCTCTTCGACAATATCCGACAGATTCAGACCGATAACAATATCCATCAGGATGAAGAACTCTGTCAGAAACTCGGTGCCTGCCAGCTCGATGTGGAGATGGAAACCGGTACGGGAAAGACATACGTCTATATCAAGACTATGTTCGAACTGAACAAGCAGTATGGCTGGACCAAGTTTATCGTGGTGGTTCCAAGCATCGCTATCCGAGAGGGTGTGAAGAAAAGCTTCGACATTACGGTAGATCACTTCATGGAGCAATACGGCAAAAAGGCTCGCTACTTCATCTACGACAGCAGCAGCCTCAACGACATCGACACCTTCTCGCAGAGCAACGACATCAGCGTGATGATCATCAACACCCAGGCCTTCAACACCATGAAGGAAGGAGCCAAGAACAAGGCGGCACGCATCATCAACTCAGAACGCGATGAGTTCGGTTCCCGAAAGCCTATCGCCGTTCTTGCTGCCAACAACCCTATCATCATCCTGGATGAACCGCAGAAGATGGGAGGTGCCGCTACACAGACGGCACTCAAAGCCTTCAATCCGCTCTTCACCCTGAACTACTCAGCTACCCACAAGGAGCACCACAACACGGTGTATATACTCGATGCTCTCGATGCCTACAACCACAAACTGGTGAAGAAGATAGAGGTAGTAGGCTTCGAACTAAAGAACCTGAAAGGTACCGACAGCTATATCTATTTTGCAGAGTTGCTGCTTTCGAAAGACAAGGCTCCACAGGTAAGACTGGAGATAGAACAGCAGAGCACTACGGGAGACATCAAACGAATCTACAAGAAGTTGGGAGAAGGCGATGACCTCTATAGTGTCTCTGGAAACATGCTGCAATACAAGGGGTTCATGATTACCGACATCGTGGTGGATGCCCACCAGCCAAGTCGCAGCCAGGTGAAGTTCAGCAACGGCGAAAGTCTGATGCTGAAGGAGGTAATCGGCAACGTAACTGCCGACCACAAGGCTCGCATCCAGATAAGGGAAACCATCAAGGCGCACTTCCGCAAAGAGAGTGCGCTCTTCCATCGTGGCATCAAGTGCCTCTCCCTTTTCTTCATCGACGAGGTTGCCAAGTATCGCCAGTATGATGAAGACGGCAATGCGCTGCTGGGACGCTATGGAGAAATATTCGAACAGGAATACCGGGCAGAACTGAATGAAAATCAGAATATGTACGACCCGGAGTATATGCAGTATCTCAGCTGCATCCCTGTCAACAAGACCCATGAAGGTTATTTCTCCATCGACCCCAAGACCAAGCGCATCAAGGACAGCGATGAGAAGAAGGGAGCTGGAAGCGACGACGTATCGGCTTACGACCTGATTATGAAAGATAAAGAACGACTGCTGAGTCTCGACCCAACTTACTCGCCAGTTCGCTTCATCTTCTCCCACTCTGCCTTGAGAGAAGGTTGGGACAATCCGAACATCTTCCAGATCTGTTCGCTCAGACAAGCGAACAGCATCTCGCAGAAGCGTCAGGAAGTGGGACGAGGTCTGCGACTCTGCGTTGACAACAAGGGAGTGCGACAGGATGCCGATACCCTGCAGGGACAGGTGCAGCAGATTAACCGTCTTACCGTGATTGCCTCAGAGGGCTATGCAGATTTCGTAAATGACCTGCAGAAGAATATTTCGGAAGATCTCTACGACCGTCCGAAAGTTGCCGACATCGACTACTTCGATGGAAAGACTTTCACGATTGAGGATGGCAGCAAGCATAGTATCACGACGTCAGAAGCCAAGAAGATTTATTTCTACCTGGTGAAGAATGGTTATGTGGATGACGAAAGTCATGTAACCGATGCTTATCGCTCTGCTGCAACATCAGGAACACTCGCCTCATTGCCAGACGAAGTAAAGCCATACGGCAAATGGATTCACAAACTGATAGAAGGCGTTTGGAATCCTTCAGCCCTTGACGGTATGATAGAAAACGGAAGTACGCCGCAGACTCCGGAGAACAGACTGAATGAGAACTTCACGAAGAAGGAGTTTCAGGAACTCTGGAATCGCATCAATCACAAATACGCTTATACGGTGAACTTCGAAAGCAGGGAACTGATAGAGAAAGCCATTGCCGCCATTAACAAGGAACTGGTGGTTTCAAAACTGAGCTACGTGGTAACCCGAGGAGTGCAGAAGACGGAACTGAAACATGACGATATGAAGGTGGGCAGCATGATGGTGCAGGAGGAAATGCAGCATGATGACCTGAGAACGGATGTGGTAAGCACCGTAAAGTACGACCTGCTGGGCAAGATTGCCGCCAACACCCGATTGACCCGCAAGACCATCGCCGGGATTCTGAGCCAGATTATGCCAAGCAAGTTTGATATGTACAAGATGAATCCGGAAGAGTTTATCCGCAGGGTAAGCCGTCTGATACTGGAGCAGAAAGCCACCATCATCGTAGATCACATCAGTTACAACGAGATAGAGGGGAGCTACGATTCCGCCATCTTTACGGAGGAGAAGCATACCTCGCTCGACAAGGCTTACCAGGGAAGGAAGAGCATTGTGGATTATGTGTTTACTGATGGAACGGCAAAGCAGAGTGTGGAGCGCAAGTTTGTAGAAGACCTCGATACGAGCACCGATGTTGCCGTATATGCCAAATTGCCAAAAGGTTTCCATATTCCTACCCCTGTGGGCAATTATTCTCCCGACTGGGCGATAGCCTTCAAGGATGGTGCCGTGAAGCATGTCTATTTCGTTGCCGAAACCAAGGGCAGCATGTCAACCCTCGACTTGCGAGGCATAGAAGATGGCAAGATAGCCTGTGCCGACAGACTCTTCGAACAACTCTCAGGTTCGGGCATCTACTATCATAAGGTAACCAACTATGATGACTTGATGGAATGGGTGAAATAAGTGAAGAATTATGGAACAGCCGATAATGACTGCCATCATAAAAAGATATACATAAAAATAAAGTTTAACATGAAATCCTTGTAAAAATCAACTTTTATATTTATCTTTGCGCAATATAAGTAATTAGTTTTAAAAACATAAGATTATGACAAACAATGAATTAACACTCGCCCAACTGATGATGGCGATGATAAAGTACGATATCACCTTCCGCAATCATGTTTTCCGCTCAAAGTCAGCCATCCGAATGCTGAATGATATGTGGGAGTTGGAATAAGGAGAATACTTTTGTCTAAAAAATAATAATTTAAAATCATGGTAAAAACAATGAATGATATTGGAAATAGACAGCCAGATAGCAATGCTGGCAGCAGTAAGCAAAAAGGAGTGAAGAATAAGCAAACCCGGCAGTTGCTACTATGGATTGGCGCTTTGATAATAGGCGCAGTCTTAGGTATGTTCGGCATCAGCTGGCTGGATGGCCTGATGAATTTCATCGCCACGGTCTATACCCGCTTATTCCAACTTCTGGCAGTACCAACCATAGCCTTGGCTGTCATCACAACCCTGGCATCCTTGGGCAACCAGGCAGATACCGGTAAGATATTCCGCCACGCCATCACCTACACCCTGCTCACGACGATAGCAGCTGCAGCAGTGGGACTGGTGCTCTACAACATCGTTTCTCCAGGCAATTTACCTACAGCCTTGGTACAGAGCGGTATGGCAGATGTGCCCCAAAAGCTGGGAGAAACCAGCTATTATGACCATATTCTTGGGGTAATACCCAACAACATCATCAAGCCGTTTGCCGAAGGAAATGTACTCTCTATATTGATTTTGGCGGCAGCAGCAGGTATTGCTTTAACCAAAATGCCATCAAGCGATAAGAAAGAAGTCGTGATGAAGGGATTGTTTGGATTACAGGATCTGCTCTTCATGCTGATTCATGGATTAATCTGGGCTCTGCCTCTGGGTATCGTTGCCTTTGCAGCACAACTCTCAGCCCAGTTCTCTGCGGGTATCGTGATGGCTTCTCTAGGAAAGTACGTAGCTGTTATCCTGGGAGGTAATGTCATTCAATTCTTCATCATCCTTCCGCTCTTCCTCTTGGCAAGAGGCTTGAATCCTGTGCGCACTTTGGGTAAGATGATGCCGGCAGTATTAATGGCTCTGTTTACAAAGAGTTCTGCTGCTACGTTGCCGGTGACGATGCAGACAGCAGAAGACAGACTGGGAGTTTCCAATCAGGTTTCCCGCTTCGTATTGCCTATCTGTACTACCATCAACATGAATGGTTGCGCTGCGTTTATCCTCGTAACCTCCTTATTCCTGATGCAGAATGGAGGAATGCCTTTACCTTGGACTACGATGATTCTCTGGCTCTTCATTTCAGTTATCTCAGCAGTGGGTAATGCAGGAGTACCGATGGGATGTTATTTCCTTACCCTATCTCTGATGTCCGGTATCAATGCTCCTATCGGCATCATGGGCATCATCCTGCCAATCTATACCATCATCGACATGATTGAAACGGCAGAAAACGTATGGTCTGATTCCTGTGTCTGTGCCATGGTGGATAGGGATTTGAAAAGATAGAAACAATAGTGAGCATGCAAAAATATCACCATGATTGTAGGATAAGGGCAGAAAAACTTTGTGCTTTCAAGATTTATTCGTACTTTTGCAGTCAAAAACAGAAAGGGAGGGATGAATGCTGATGCAGAAATCCCTCTTTAAGTATAACAAAAAAGAAGAAAGCCTATGTTCCATATCGCTCAATACTTCCCTATCACAGACCCTACGTTGATATTCTTCGTAGTGCTCCTCATCATCCTCTTTGCCCCTATCATCATGGGTAAACTCCGTATCCCGCACATCATCGGAATGGTGCTGGCAGGTGTGCTCATAGGCAAATACGGACTGAATATCCTGGAGCGCGACTCTTCGTTTGAGCTCTTCGGAAAGGTGGGACTCTATTACATCATGTTCCTCGCCGCCCTGGAGATGGATATGGAAGGCATGAAAAAGAACAAGTCGCGACTGCTTATCTATGGCCTGCTCACCTGTTTTATACCGTTCTTCCTCACATACGGCATGAATATCTGGCTGCTCCACTACTCTGCCAAGGCTTCCTTCCTGCTGAGCTGCATCATGGCATCCAATACGCTGATTGCCTATCCTATCGTTTCGAGATACGGACTGCAACAGAAACCGAGCGTTACGCTGAGTGTGGGGTCGAGCATGATTTCGCTGCTCATAGCCCTGATTATGCTTGCCGGACTGGTAGCATCGTTCAGCAAGCATGACGGCGTACTGTTCTGGGTATTCTTCACCCTCAAGTTTGCTGTCTATTGTGGCGTAATGATCATGCTGATTCCCCGACTTACAAGATGGTTCTTGCGAAGATACAGCGATGCGGTGATGCAGTTTATCTTCGTACTTTCAATGCTTTTTATGAGTGCGGCACTTTCGCAGATAGTGGGCATCGAGGGCGTATTCGGTGCTTTCTTCGCCGGTCTGATATTAAACAGATATATTCCGCATGTTTCGCCACTGATGAACCGCCTCGAGTTTATCGGCAATGCCCTCTTCATTCCTTATTTTCTGATAGGTGTGGGCATGCTGATCAATATCAATCTGCTGTTTCAGGGCAGTCATATTCTATGGGTCGTGTTCTGCATCGCCTTCTTCGGAACCCTGGGCAAAGCCATCGCAGCCTATATCGCCTGTCTGGGTTTCAGGTTGCCACTTTCTTCGGGTCACATGATGTTCGGACTCACTTCGGCTCATGCTGCCGGAAGTATCGCCATGGTGATGGTGGGTATGCATCTGCTCGTAGCACCGGGCACTTATCTCGTAAACGATGATATGCTCAATGGTGTGGTTATGATGATTCTGATTACCTGCATCATCTCATCCATCCTTACCGACCGGTCTTCGCAGAAGATTATCCTGAGAGACAAGGAACTGCCTGATGCGGAAGACGACAAGAAGGTGAGCGATGAGAAGATTCTGATTCCGGTGAAATATCCTGAATATGCCGACAACCTGATGAGTCTGGCGTTTCTGGTGAGAAACCAGAAACTGAACAGGGGACTCATCTGCCTGAATGTGGTATATGAAGACAAGGACATGCGATACAACCAGGAACAGGGAAGACGGATTCTGGAACATTGCAGTCAGCTGGCTGCTGCCACCGATGTGATGACGCAGACCCAGGTTCGTATTGCAGCCAACATTGCTAACGGCATCAAGCATGCCTTCAACGAGTTCCAATGTTCTGAGATTATCATCGGAATGCACATGCATCCTGAGGTTTCGCCGAAATTCTGGGGAGAATTCCACCAGAGTCTCTTCAACGGATTGAGCCGACAGATCATCATGGCACGCATCAGACAGCCGTTGAATACATTGAGAAGAATACAGGTAGCCGTACCTTCGAGAGCAGAGTTTGAGCCGGGTTTCTACCGCTGGTTGGAACGCCTAGCCCGACTTGCCGGCAACCTAGACTGCCGCATCCAGTTTCATGGCAGAGAAGAAAGTCTGGCGCTCATCAATGAATATATCAAGAACCGGCATCCGGAAGTGCGTGCTGATTATACCCAGATGATTCACTGGAACGAGTTGCCGCAGCTGGCTTCGCAGATATCTCCAGACCACCTGTTCGTGGTAGTAACCGCCCGTAAGGGAACCGTATCTTACAAGACAGCACTGGAGCGTCTGCCGGAGGAAATAACGAAATACTTCTCAGGTACCAACCTGATGATTATCTTCCCCGACCAGCATGGTGATTCCTACGGCGACCAGCTTACCTTCGCTGAGCCTCAGCATCAGGAAGAGATCAGTGCTTACGAATCATTCCTGCAATGGTTTAAAAAGAAATGCAACTTTTAAAAAATGTAAAGACAGCTTCATTTCTTAAAATATGTTTAAGAAAAGCGGAAAAACACCCTTCACCCCCCTTCACCTGTAATAAATTGATTTACAGAATGTTAAATAAAAAGGTGAAGGGTGAAGGTTTGAAAACTCTATTTATATATGTACGCGTGGGTAAAGAAAAAAGAGGGTAATTCCAAAAAAGACCCTAGGGTCAAAAATCGAAAAAGTCCTAAAAAAGAATATAATATAAAGATTTAAAATATACCCTTCACCTCGTCACCCCAACACGGTTTCCATATCTTCTTTATCGGAGATATTTTCTTATTCTTCGAAGATGTTTAGCTATCTTTCGGAGATAATTTCTTATCTATCGGAGTTATCTTTTTATCCTTCGGAGATATTTTCAGAATGATTTCATGGTATTTTCTGTACTTTATTTCCCGAATCCACGCAAATCGCACAAATCGCATAGGTAGGAAACGGAAATGTTGTATCTTTGCAACGTCAATCAGAAGTAACAACGAAATGCAGGATTGCTGAAAAAAACAACATAAAAATTTGGAAGTTAGAATTATTCAGCGTAATTTTGCAGATGAAATAAAACAAGAAACAATATGCAAACAAGCAAATACCTATTAGCAACAGATTCAAGACCACCGGCGATGCCGATGGGTTGAAATAACACATACATTTTATAGAAAGTA
>OIDN01000487.1_pt1 | contig 10631 bp, 9 predicted proteins | sample 1581581 | NCBI WGS metagenome assembly OIDN01 (sample SAMEA3882535, study PRJEB24775) | human gut metagenome | biome: human-associated habitat; feature: intestine environment; material: feces | place: Netherlands | collected 2009/2010
AGGCCGTGGGCATCGATGAGTTCCGCGCTCTGGGAGCCACGGTCAACGTGTGCACCGACGACGGCTCGTTGGGCACGCATGGCTTCTGCACCGATCCTGCCGCCGAGCTGCTCGGCGAGGGTGCCCCATTGGTTGATGGAGGAGACGACGGAAATCGCGCCATGCGCGGAACCGGCACCGTTCTGCGACGTTCCGCAGGCAGACGCGGAAGCGAGAAGGCCGACGGAAGCGAGTACGGCAATCGCAATTCTTGCATAACGGTTCACGATGGTTCCTCCATTTTCATACGCTTCATGCTTCGGTGAATCCATCATAACCGTAACTGAGAATGATTCTCAACAGTGCGTGTCGCCTCCACAAGAAAAACAACGAACCGACGCCGAGAGCAATCTCAACGTCGGTTTGCGGGGAAAAGGAGCTGCCAATCAGCCAAAACGTACAATTACAGAGTTTCGCACAGCGAAGCGCTATTAACTGGCCAGCTGAAGCTGACTCGCACCAACCCACCGGGCTGGCACTACGTTTTGGCGAATCGGCCTTATCGATCAGCCAAAACGTCCGGAGACGTAGCGTTCGGCTTCTTCGTTCTGCGGGTTGTTGAACATCGTGGTGGTGTCGGTGAAGTACTCGAGGTGACCCGGCTGGCCAACGGCCTTCAGGTTGAAGAAGGCGGTGTAGTCGGCGATACGAGCGGCCTGCTGCATGTTGTGCGTCACGATCACGATGGTGTACTCGTTCTTCAGCTCGTTGATCAGATCCTCCACGGCCAGGGTGGAGATCGGGTCGAGGGCGGAGCACGGTTCGTCCATGAGCAGCACCTGCGGGTGCACGGCCACGGCGCGTGCGATGCACAGACGCTGCTGCTGGCCGCCGGACAGGCCGATGCCCGGATTGTCCAGACGATCCTTGACCTCGTTCCACAGGTTGGCGCCACGCAGGGCCCACTCGACCAGATCATCCGCGTCGGACTTGGAGATCTTGCGGTTGTTGAGCTTCACACCGGCCAGCACGTTCTCGCGAATGGACATGGTCGGGAACGGGTTCGGACGTTGGAACACCATGCCGACGTCACGACGGACGGCGACCGGATCCACATCCTTGTCGTACAGGTTCTTGCCTTCCAGCAGCACCTCGCCTTCGCAGTGGGCGCCCGGAATGATCTCGTGCATGCGATCGAGGGTGCGCAGCACGGTGGACTTGCCACAGCCGGAAGGTCCGATGAACGCGGTGACCTTGTTGGCTTCGATGTTGATGTTCACATCCTCCACGGCCAGGAAGTCGCCGTAGAAGATGTTCAGATGGTTGACATCAATACGTTGTCCCATTTGTTTTCCTTATTGTTCTTATGTTTTCGACTATTCGACCGCGCTCAGCGTTCCGACTTGACGGCGAAGACCTTCGCCACGAGACGGCCGATGAGGTTGAGGATCAGCACGATGAGAATCAGCACAAGGGCTGCGGCCCAGGCGCGTTCCATCGGGATGGTGGTGACGCAGGCCGCGGAAGCGTTGGCCGGGCAGTTCGCGTTGAGCTTGGAATACTCCTGGTAGACGTACACCGGAAGCGTGGTCATCTGGCCGGAGAAGAGGTTGACGTTCGTGGAGGCGATGTAGCCTGCGGTCATCAGCAACGGAGCGGTTTCACCGATCACGCGGGCGACGGCGAGAATCGCACCCGAAACGATGCCCGGCAGGGCGGTACGCAGCACGATCTTCGTGATCGTGCGCTGCTTCGTGACGCCCAGGGCGTACGAGGCCTCGCGCAAATCGTGCGGCACGATCTTGAGCATTTCCTCGGACGACTTGACCACGGTCGGCAGCATCAGCAGGGAAAGTGCGACGGAGCCTTCGAAACCGTTGATGGTGCCGGGGCCGATCAGAATCGTGAACATCGAGAAGGCGAACAGGCCTGCGACGATGGACGGGATGCCGCTCATCACGTCGACCAGCAGGGTGATGACCTGTGCCAGCTTGCCACGGTTGGAATATTCCACCAGGTACACGGCGCACATCAGGCCGATCGGGATGGAGATGAGCATGGCGCCGAAGGTGATTTCCAGCGTGCCGATGATGGCGTGCAGGATGCCGCCGTAGCCGCCGGACGGGGTCGGGTTGCCGCCGACCACGCCGGTCATGTTGTAGCTCAGGAAGTTGAGGTTCAGCCTCTTGACGCCGTTGATGATGGTGGTGAGCAGCACCGAGAACAGCGGGATCAACGCCACGATGAACGCGCACGAGATGAGCGCCTTCATGGCGAAGTCCTTGCGCTTGCGCGCTGAGGTGAAGGAACGGGTCGGCTTGAACTTGTCGAAGTCGATGACGGGAGCGCCGTCCATCGGCGAAGCGTCGTTATTTGCGGCGGTCATCACACACTCGCTTTCTCGGTGAGCTTACGAGCGATGAAGTTCACCACGAAGGTAATCAGGAACAGGACCAGGCCGGTGCCGATCAGCACGGAAACACCCAGATCGTTGGCTTCCGGATACTGCGCGGCGATGTTCGCGGCGATGGTCTGGTTCTGCGAGGCCTGCAGCAGCTTGACGGAGTAGTTGAGGCCCGGGGACAGGATCATGAGCACGGCCATCGTCTCGCCGAGCGCACGACCGAGGCCGAGCATGGAGGCGGACACGACGCCGGACTTGCCGAACGGCAGGACCGCGAGCTTGACCATTTCCCACTTCGTGGCGCCGAGGGCCAGAGCCGCCTCTTCCTGAAGGCGAGGGGTCTGCAGGAAGATGTCGCGGGACATGGAGGTGATGATCGGCAGGATCATGACGGCCAGCACCACGGACACGGTGGCCACGGTACGGGAGGGATTGGCGACGGGACCGGCGAAAATCGGAATCCAGCCAAGGTATTTGGCCACCCAATTCCAGAACGGGTAGATGGCGGGCACCAGCACCAGACCGCCCCACAGACCGTAGATAACGGACGGGATGGCGGCGAGCAGATCGACCACATAGCTCAGGGCGGTGGCGAGCTTCTTCGGCGCGTAATGCGAGATGAACAGTGCGATGCCGACCGACACGAAGAAGGAAATCAGCAGTGCCAGGGCGGAAATCAGCACGGTACCGAACAGCAGCGGTCCGACGTAGCCCCAGAAGCTGGAAGCCTTGCCGCCGGTGAAGTTGCTGATGGTCGCGCTGTTGGCCTTCTGGTCACCGCCGATCAACGGCCACGCGCGGAACAGCAGGAACAGCGCGACCGCGGCGAGCACGACGAGGATCAGGATGCCGCAGGCGTAGGCCACGCCCTTGAACACCTTATCCGCGTTCTTGCCGCTCACCGGCTGCTGTGCCGTTTTGCTTTGCGAACTCACGGGTTCTCCTTTTGGTTTGCTTGCGATTGCTTTCGATTTTTCTGGTTTTGCGTATCGTCCGTAGGTATCGTTTCAGGCCGCAGCCGTTTTTTACGCGGCTGCGGCCTGAAACCTACGGTCAGTCACCGATCACCGAAAGCGATCGCCCCACTGTGATGGGCTCACTTGGTTTTGATGGCGTCGATGGACTTGACGACCTTCTGACGCAGGGTGTTGGACATCGGAGCGGAGCCGGCTGCGGAAGCGGCGGTCTGCTGGCCTTCGTCGCTGGTCACGTAGGTGAGCCAGGACTTGACGAACTTGGCGGTGTTGGCGTCCTTGTATGCCGGGCAGGCGACGTCGTAGGAGACCAGCACGATCGGGTAGGCGCCCTTCTCGGTGGTGTTGTGGTCGAGCTTGACGACCACGCGGTTGTCACCCTTGGCGGAATCGTCGAGCGGGGAGGCGTCCACGACCTTGGCGGCGGCTTCAGCGGAGAACGGGACGTAATCGTCGCCGACCTTCACGGCCACGGTGCCCAGATCGCCGGCCTGGGAGGCATCGGCGTAACCGATGGTGCCGTCAGCCTGCTGCACGGTGGAGATCACGCCGGAAGTGCCCTTGGCGCCCTGGCCGACCTCGTTCGGCCAGTTCTCGCCGAGGTCGTAGCTCCATGCGTCGCCAGCGGCGTCCTTGACGTAGCTCAGGAAGTTCTTGGTGGTGCCGGACTTGTCGGAACGGTGCACCACGGTGATGTCGAGGTCAGGCAGATCGACCTTCGGGTTCTGCTTCTTGATGGCGTCATCGTTCCACTTGGTGATCTTGCCGTCGAAGATCTTGGCGATGGTCTCGGCGTCCATGTTCAGGGTCTTGCCCTTGCCGGACACGCCCTGCAGGTTGAAGACGACGGCGATCGGGGAAATGTAGACCGGGATGTCGAAGGCGGTGCCGGAAGCGCACACGCTCTTGGACTGCTCGACCTCGTTATCGGCGAGAGCAGCGTCGGAGCCGGCCCATGCGGTTGCACCGGTCAGGAAGGTGGACACGCCAGCGCCGGAACCGGACGGGTTGTAAGCGACCTTGGCGTCCGGGTTGGTGCCCTGGAAGCCGGCGATCCAAGCTTCGACGGCGGCCTGCTGGGAAGAAGCGCCAGCGCCGGAGAAGTTGCCGGAAACGGTTTCGGTCTTGGTATCGGACTTGGCCGAAGAATCGGTGGAAGCGGTGGTGTTGTCACCGCAAGCCGCGACGGAAGCCAGCATCACAATGCCGGACACAGCGGCGATGGAGCGTACGAGAATGGAGTTACGCATTATTCTTTTCCCTCTGTCAACGTTCAGATGGCGTGTGTTTCTGATTTTTCGATTTTCTGTTGTCGCCATCGTTCTTCATGACAATCTCCAGCCTATTGGGCGTTTCACTCGCCCCAAACCAAAAACGGTGAACGGAAGATGAACAGTCTACGACACCTTCGCCGTTCGACGTTCCTTCCGTTCACCGTTCTTTGCAAGCACGATGCGAATGCGCGCTATACCAAGCCTTTCATCATCATTCGCTTGGCGTATCGATCTTGTATCCGAGGCCGCGCACGGTGGTCAGATACTTGGGATGGCCCGGGTCCTCCTCGATTTTGGCGCGCACGCGCTTGACATGCACGTCCAGCGTCTTGGTGTCGCCGACATAGTCGGAGCCCCAGATGCGGTCGATCAGCTGGTGGCGGGTCATCACGCGGCCCTTGTTCTGCATGAGGTATTCCAGCAGTTCGAATTCCTTCAGCGGGAAGAACACGTTCTCGCCGCGGACCGTCACCTCATGCTGGCCGATTCTCATGGAAATGTCACCGCATACGAGCGGAATATCGTCGTCGGCGGCTTCTCCGGATTCGGCGACCATCTGGTTGCGGCGCAGCACCGCGCGGATGCGTGCCAGCAGCTCACGGAAGGAATACGGTTTGGTGATGTAGTCGTCCGCGCCGATTTCAAGGCCGACGACCTTGTCGATTTCCGCGCTTTTCGCGGTCAGCATGATGATCGGCACACGGCTTTGCTCGCGGATCCGACGGCACAGCGCGGTGCCGTCAAGACCGGGCAGCATCAGATCGAGCAGCACCAGATCGATACCACCCTTGGTGAACAGTTCCAATCCTTCTTCACCGGTGGCCGCGGCGGACACGTCGTACCCTTCACGGGTGAGCTGGTAGACCAGCGGCTCACGGTACGACTCTTCGTCCTCGACGATCAGAATTCGCGTCATCAGTGGTTCTCCTCATTCTCTGTTGTGGTGGAGTGGCCGGACTGTTTCTTTTCACGGGTGTTATCATTCGCCGAATCCGCCGGATGGTCGGGTTCCGCAGCGCCCGAAGCCTGCGGCATCGTGATGGTGAAGGTGGATCCCTCCCCCTCACGCGACCATACGGAGATGGTGCCGCCGCAATCCTCGACGCAATGCTTGGTGATGGCCAATCCCAGGCCGGTGCCGCCGGTTTCACGGGAGCGCGCCGGATCGACGCGGTAGAATCGCTCGAAAATTCTGCTGAGCGACGCCGCGGGGATGCCGATGCCCTGGTCCACGACGCGAATCGCCACCTTGCCGGATTCGATGCCGATGCCGACGGCCACCGTGGTATGTTCCGGCGAATAGTTGATGGCGTTCTCCACCAGGTTCTTCACCGCAGTTTTGATGGTCTCATGGTCAGCGACCACGAACACGTCCAGGTTCTGTTCGGCTTCCTTGGCCAGTTCCTCGGCGTTCGCATGCACCAGCACCTGCCGGCCGTTCACGGACAGGACCAGGCTGATGTGCTTCGATTCGGCCTTGACCTGGTTTTCGGCGAGCGCCTCGCGTGCCACGGACAGCACGGACAGCCGTTCCGCGTTGAGCATCGCTGCCGCGCTTTGCGCTTTCTGCAGGTCGATCAGACGGTGGACCAGTTCCGTCAATCGTTCGGATTCCTTGGAGATTCGGCCGGAGAAGTATTTCACCGCGTCCGGATCGTCGGCCGCGTCGCCGATCGTTTCGGCGAGCAGAGAAATCGCGCCTGCCGGGGTTTTCAGTTCGTGCGAGACGTTGGTGACGAAATCGCGCCGCATGATTTCGAAACGGCGTTGCTCGCTCATGTCGGAAATGAAAATCGCAAATAGGTTGTCGGCAATCTGTCCGACGCGCACGTGCAGGTAGAGCGTGTCTTCGGGCAGCGGCTTGCCGGCTTCGACGCCTTTGCCGTTCGTGTTCACCACGCCCGTTCGAGTGCGGCCGTGCAGGGGGATGGTCAGTTCGCGTTCGCGCACCACGCTGTCTGTGGAGACCAGTTTCACGATGTCGCGGATTTCCGCGAGCGCCATCGCCTGGTCGTGGATGATGCCGAAGCGCCGCGCGGCCGGGGATGCGTATTGGACCGTGGCCAGCGAGTCTACGACCACCAAAGCTTCGGGCATGACGGCCACCAGCTGGCGTTCCGTGGACTGCACGGGAACGCGGGGGCCGAACAGGGACGCGTTCTTCGCAGCTCCGAACAGGCTCGGATCATTGGGGTCGACGCCGTCCTGCACATCCTGGAAGCCTCGTCTGCGGCCAAGCAGGAACGCCACGACGAACACGACCACGGCCACGACCACCAATGCCGCAACCACCGACGGCGTTGCCAGCATCTGCTCCAACGTCATGCGTTCACCTTCCGATAATCCTCAGTTCTTCCTTAAGACTAGCGGCTTCGGAGAGGCTTTCGCGTATGCAATTCTCTCACGCCACCGGAAGTTTTCCTGCCGTTCATCTTCCGAAACGCAGCATATCGGAATATGAGACGTCCCGTTTGCCGATATGACGATGCATGATGACGGGTCATGCGGCAAACGGGATGTGGAAACGGGATGTGGAAACGGCTTTTCGCAACGTTAGGCGTTTCGCAACGCCACATGAACGCTACATGCGTTTGGCGATGTTCACCGTCAGTTTCGCGGCGGTGTCCGCGTATTCGGAAATGTCGAACGTTTTGAAATCCTCGTAGTCGGTGTCCGCGTTGTCGCTCAGCGCGCGAATCACCAATGCGGGAACGTCGTTGCGGGCGGCGACATGCGCGACGGCGGCGCCTTCCATTTCCACCGCGTCCGCGCCGGTCTCACGGATCACCTGCTCGACCTTCTGCGGATCATCGACGAAATAGTTGCCGGTGGCGATGATGCCGACGATATGGTGAATGTTCAAGTCGTTCAGCGCCTGGTCGGCCAGTTCGAGCAGACGGTCGTCGCTATGGTATTCCTCGATGGGCCGGTCGGCGGTGCCGGGCTTGAACTGGCCCACCAATCGCATGTCGGTGTCGAGATAGCGCAGGGTGCCGCCGAGCACCACGTCGTTGATGTGCAGATTCGTGTTGAGATTGCCCGCGATGCCGGAGAAGATCACGGCGTCCGGCTGGTCAGCGTCGATCAGATGCTGCGTGGTGGCGGCGATGTTGACGGTGCCCATGCCGCCGACGGTCGCGGCGACGTTGACGGCGGTGCCCTTGTTGGTTTCGAGGGTGCCGCGCGTCACCTTGACGCCGGCTTCCTCGGTGACGGTGACGTTGCTCAGTGCCGTTGCGATATTGGCGACTTCCTCATCCATGGCGCCGATGATGGCGATTGCGGTCATTGCACCCTCCCTGTCTTACGTGCTGTCTTGAGTGTTGTTTTACGCGATTGCGATTCGCGTTTCCCGAATTTTCTGCAATCGCGCGGATAGTGAATCGAATCGGTCACTTCCAGCGGCGCGCGGCCACCGCATGGGCAAGCTCGCGTAGCAGCTGTTCCGTGGTGTTCCAGCTCAGACATTTGTCGGTGATGGACTTGCCGTAGACGAGCTGGTCGAGCGGCGCGGCCTTCTGGTTGCCACCTTCGATGAAGCTTTCCATCATGATGCCGGTAATGCCCTGCTCGCCTTTGGCGATACGGCCCGCGATGTCACGCACCACCTGCGCCTGACGATGCTCGTCCTTGCCGGAGTTGCCATGCGAGCAGTCGACGATCAGCCCATGTGCCGCAGCGGAATCGGCCGGCATTTCGGCGCGGATGGTGTCCATGGCCTTGGCCACCGAAGCGGCATCGTAATTCGGGCCGTGCGAGGAACCACGCAACACCACATGGCAATCGGGATTGCCGAGCGTTTTGACCACGGCGGCGCGGCCGAGATGGTCGATGCCGAAAAACGTGTGCTGTTGTGCGGAAGCGAAGCAGGAATCGGCCGGAGCCTTGATGGAACCGTCCGTGGCGTTCTTGAAGCCGATCGGCATGGACAGGCCGGACGCCAACTGCCGGTGCACCTGGCTTTCCGTATTGCGCGCGCCGATCGCACCCCAGCTAATCGCGTCGGAAATATACTGCGGACTGGTCGGCTCCAAAAACTCCGTGGCCGCCGCCAAACCCTCGTCAAGCACACCAAGCAGCGTGCGGCGGGCCAACAGCAAGCCCTTCCTGATATTGCAGCTGCCGTCGATATCCGGATCGTTGATCAGACCCTTCCAACCGACCGTGGTGCGCGGCTTCTCGAAATACACGCGCATGACGATCAGCAGCTCGCCATCCAACTCGCCTTTCAACGCGGACAGGCGACGCGCGTAATCGAGCGCGGCCTTCGGATCGTGAACGGAACACGGACCGACAACCACCAGCAGGCGATCGTCCTGACCGTACAGGCAGGCACGAATCTCATCACGCGAATAGGCGACGATCTCCTGCGCCTGCTCGCTCAACGGCAGGTCGCCCAGCACCTGCGCCGGCGTGGGCAACACTTCGAATTCCAGCACGCGGCGGTTCACGATGCGGCTGATGCCCACCTGGTCCTCCCAGCGCGGCACGTCGGTCTCCACCAGCGGATTCTTGCCCTCATCCATGGCCTGTCTAATGGCACGTAAATCCTCAGGCGTGTTCAGCTGCTGCTGCATGATCTCGCTCTCCTTGTCGCTTCCTTTCCCAAGGATAGCAACGATGGTGCAGAAACATCAGCCAAGCTTGCGACGCGCGTCGACCGCGTCGGCAAGCGTGTGCAGCAGCTGCTCGGTACGATCCCACGGCACGCATGCGTCGGTGATCGACTTGCCGTATTCCAGCTGGTCGAGCGGCGCGGGCTTCTGATTGCCCGCCTTGAGGAAGCTTTCCATCATGATGCCGAGAATGCCCTGTTCGCCGGCCGCGACGCGTGCGGCGATTTCTTCGACCACTTCGGCCTCGCGCACCTCGTTCTTGCCGCAGTTGCCGTGCGCGGCATCGATGATCAGACCATGCTCGCTTGGTCCGGAAGCCTTGGAAGCCTTGAGATCCGCCAACGCTTGGGCCACGGAAGCGGCATCGTAGTTCGGACCATGCGAGGAACCACGCAGCACCAGATGGCAGTCGGGATTGCCCTTGGTCTCCGCGGAAATCACACGACCATCCAGATTGATGGAGAGGAAATGATGCTCGAAAGCGGCCGCGAAACACGAATCGGCCGCCGGCTTGATGGAACCATCCGTAGCGTTCTTGAAACCGATCGGCATGGACATGCCGGACGCCAGCTCGCGGTGCACCTGGCTTTCCGTATTACGCGCGCCGATCGCGCCCCAGCTGATCAGATCGCAAATATACTGCGGGGTAATCGGATCAAGCCATTCCGTAGCGGCGGGAGCCATGAACATGCCCTTGCGAATATTGAACTGGCCGTCAAGATCAGGATCGTTGATCAGACCCTTCCAACCGATCGTGGTGCGCGGCTTCTCGAAATACACGCGCATGACGATGACCAGACGATCATCAAGCTCCTTCTTGACGGCGGCAAGCCTCTCCGCATACTCGTGCGCAGCCTTCGGATCATGAATCGAACACGGGCCGACGATGGCCAGCAGACGATCGTCACGGCCATGCAGCACGTCACGAATCTCCTGACGGGACTTCAACACCAGATCGCTCATCTCGTTCGTGAGCGGAAGTTCCTTCAGAAAATATCGGGGAGCGGGAATCGGGTCAAGCTGACGAATATTGACATCCACGGTCTCCGGAAACACGGCACGCTCATCCAACAGCTGTGCATCCTTCGAACTATCCGGACCGCGAAGACCTGCCATCGCTTCTGTTCCTCCCCTGCATCATTATGCTTGCGTAGCGCGATAGCGCCACCGTCGTTACCTTAACGGATGGGGACGGAATATGGGGATGGGCGACTGCATGGTGGAATGGGTGGGGGTGACGTGGGACGAAGAAAGCGATATAGGAAAGACCCAACGCGGACGGAGAGTCCGGGTTGGGTCTTTTTTTGGGGGAAACGTGCGTCATGGGGCCTGCCGGGCTGAGGCGATGAGGCCTGCAGCCTCGAAAACGCCTGTCGGCGTTTTC
>OIDN01000495.1_pt1 | contig 10475 bp, 8 predicted proteins | sample 1581581 | NCBI WGS metagenome assembly OIDN01 (sample SAMEA3882535, study PRJEB24775) | human gut metagenome | biome: human-associated habitat; feature: intestine environment; material: feces | place: Netherlands | collected 2009/2010
TTGGAGGTTACAAATATTCAGCGTATCTTTGCAGAAGATTGGCGGCACTCGGCAATTTGAAAGCAAGCTTTCATTGCACTCGCTGGCACAATCTTTGCATATATATTTAATTAATCATGGAGGATAGAATATGATGATATACGTAGCCAACCCACTTTACGATGCCGTCTTCAAGTATATGATGGAAGACGAGCGAATAGCCAAGACTTTGCTTTCTGCACTCTTGCAGAAAACGGTAATTGCTGTAGAAATGCGACGTCACGAGTATCCCAACATTTCCCGCGATGCCATCTCCATGTTTCGTGTTGATTTTGCAGCAACCGTATTGGAAGATGACGGCAGTAAGAATCTGATTCTGATAGAATTGCAGAAAACATGGCTGGAGACGGAAACCTTGCGCTTCCGCCAATACCTGGCTGTGCAGTATAACAACAAGGAGAATATGCGCAAGGATACCAAAGGCAAATTCGCCCTGCCAACCGTGGCGGTGTATCTGCTAGGCCATTGCGTGGGCAAGTTTACGGAACCCGTGATCTATGCCAAGCATAAGGTATATGACTATGAAGGAAATGAGATTCTCCAGGAGACACCTGATCCATTTGTGGAGAGTCTGCAGCATGACAGCATCATTGTCCAAATACCGCTGCTGAGAGGAAGGGTAAACAACAGATTGGAGAAGATACTGAGCGTATTCGACCAGTCGCAGATTTATCCAGACGACCAGCGAATGCTTGAGTTGGATGAAAATAAATATGCGGATGATGCAGAAATGGCGCATATCCTCCATCGCCTCCAGTCGGCAGCCGCTAATCCTGACATCAGAAACAGGATGAATGCAGAGGATGAGTTCTTCCAGGCCCTGGAAGACAGGGATACTACTATCATGACGCAGAAAAAAGAACTCGAAAAGCAAAAAACGGAGCTTGACGAGAAAGATGCAGCACTTCAAGAGAAAGATGCGGCGCTTGAAGAGCAGAAGGCATCCTTGCGTGCAGCCGTCCTGGCATTATCAAAAACAGGAATGACGGCTGAAATGATAGCAAAGACATTGAATATCGGAGAGGAGAAAATACAGGAAATATTATCCTAGCCGATAGCATGCCAAGGGTTAATGCAATGCATAAGCGAAAAGTTGGTGGGCTTCATAAAATGAAGGTCACCAACTTTCAGAACATGGTAAAATGCAAATAGTATATATATGATAAAGAATATATTGATCAAATAGGCATTAAAATCAGGATCAGACAACTACACAACATAAACTATAAAAATAATATGTTAAGAGACGAACTTGTAGAGATTGCCTTGCAATGGCAAGCAAAATATGGTGTTGCACCACAAATTACCTCTGTTTTATCAGAGTATGATGCTGCGATGTTGGTTGGTATGTCAGAAAAAGACTACTCTGATTATATGCAGGATAAAACTGCAGTGAATAAAGGCTCGGATTTTGTCTTCAAACATCAGAGATACCAGATAAAAGCAAATCGACCAAGCGGTAAGCCTGGCAGCAAGGTTACGATGGTTCCTAAAGCGAGCAATTACCTTTGGGATAAACTGATTTGGATTCTTTACGACCAACATTATATAATGCAGGAAGCCTGGGAATGGGATGTCGAAAATTATAAACAAGAATTTGATGGTAAAAGCAGGATTTCACCAAACGATTATAGAAGAGGGAAATGCCTATTTTTAAGTCATTAAGTCAAAAGTGATCATCTTATCACTAATATATGCTCCACATTATCTAGATTAATAGCTAGCATAAATAGCTTCTTAAAACTGAATAACTGAATACTGAACACCTTTCCGCCTTGCTTTCCGTCAGCTCCATCGGCATTTGCTCCCTTCGGAGGAATTTTCTCGATGTAATGGCGGTTCACCCAGTTTCTCAGCATCATCGCCGTGCCCTTCTTGCCGAACTCGTTCTGCTGACGCACCATCTCAGCCTGCGCATAGGTGAAGGTGTCAGGCAATTGCTGCAGCAGGTTGGCTGGTCCTCGCTTGCTCGATTTCTCTCCCACCTCATTAGCCTTGGCTATGCCTGCACCAAAGAAAATCATCTTGCACCACAGGTCGTAGCTCTCGCTCCATCTGATGAACTCTTCTATTTCGGGTTCCCATTTGCAGCCGTTTGCCACGTACAGCACGCAAGCCCTGAGGAAGGCTATTACGTTGCCACGGAAGGAGAGATTCTCGAACACTCTGTTTTGCGACATACGCGAAAAGTCGGCGTTCTCCTCCTTCAACTTTTCTGCCAGGGCGGAAGCCTCAGCGCAGTCTATCCTACCCGACGCCTTGCACAGATTCTCTATGTACGGTTTGAGTGCCTCTCTGAAGGCATCGTCGTATTCGCCATATACTGGCATTTCGGCACCGATTTCCCGCTCCGGGATGGTACAGAAGTTGATGCGGCTGATAGGTCCGTCGGTGAGCACCTTCGAGAAATATCGCTGCCCCAGCTGGACGGTGGTCGATGCATTCCAGTTGAACCGGATGGTGATGCGCTCGGTGATGCTCGATGTGCCCACGCGGGTCTGGCCGTATGAGTTCCCCGGATCAAAGGCAAGGCACATGATCTTGAACTGCTGGTTGCCCTGCCCCTTGAGGGCGTCGAACTGGTCTATCTCGTTGAGCGATGTATAGAGGAAATGTCCCTGAGCCTCAGCCGTGCGCATCACGAATGCCGGATTGGTCATATCGGCGTCTATCTCCTGGATGATGAGGTTTTCCGGGCGCTTGCGCTTATCCTTGTTGGCTCCCTTGCGTGTCACCTCCTCCTTCCATTCCTTCTCCCGGTTCAGGTTCTCACGGTCTCGCTTTCTGATGTCCTCCATAATCATGTTGATAGGCATCTGCACACAGTTCTTGCCTGCGCCCGTGCCCGCCAGCAGACAGCACATCAGGGTAGCCTCGTGCTCCACATTGTCAATATATTTAAAGGTGGTCTTGCAGAGGTGTGTGGCAAGTGGCAGGCTTGTAGATGTCCGGGGTCTTCGATAGCAGCAGTTCCACGAGTTTCGGGAGATGTTCGGGAATCGGAGGCGGAGCGATTTTTTCATCTTCCGCATTGGAATCCGTGCCGTCCTCGGAACTCATGGTCTTGAACGATACGTCATCCTTCTGGGAGGACTTCTCAGCCTGGGCATTGATGCGGATCACGGCTTGTGACATCGGCTTCGAACTGTCGCCATATTTCGCATAGAAGTCGTGGATGAGCTGCTGGCAGTCACGCTCCTGCGAGAAGGCAGGCATCTTCTGCGCCACCACCGCCTTCAGTTCGTCTTCGGGCATCACTCTCGATGCGCCTGCGCTCATAATCGCCAGGAGCGATGAGTGACGGGAGCCTTGGGTGTTGATATCTACGTCCTTCAGGCCAGCCGCATTGCGGAAGAGGTCGAAGGCTGCGAGGTTCTTGCCGGTTGCCACAGCGACAGCCTCCTGAGGAGTTCCAGCAGGGCTGAGATGAGCAGCATGAGCAGCATTGCTATCACAAGGTTGGGCAGGCTGAATAGCAGAGCCAGAAGAAACAGCCACACCTTTTCCGTCGATGGTTAGCCCACGGTCCAGGTAGGCTTGTCTGCGCTTCTTCAGCTCTTCCTGTGGCAGCACCTCGTACCAATGGGGCGATCGATAGATTTCCGACTCCTTGTCGGTGATGAAGAGCATGCGCTCAGGCGTGATGCAGCTCTCGTCGTAGGGCACGCCCAGCGCCTCGCAATAGGCTCGCTGCGTCTCCTCGATAGTCATGCCCACGGGCATGCGGATGTCGATGTGCAGCTTCTTGCGGGCAGAGTACTCCAGGTGCAGCAAGGCTCCCTTCCAGATGGTGTCGCTGCAGTTCAGCTCACGTGCCTTCTCTATCGCCTTGTCCACATATTTCTTATCGTCCACATCGATGGTGGTCTGGAAGAGGAAGCTTTCGGCCACGGCGTTCTTCTGCGATCGTCTGTTGTCCCGGAACTGGTAGTAGTGAGCGCAGCGGAAAGGCAGCTGCTTCTTCAGTTCATCGTTACCCCCACGGATGGCAGCTACCAGGTCTGCCATCCAGGGATAAGCGATGGTCTTGTCGTAAACCGAGAGTGGCTGGGAGCATACGCTCCCCTTATTGCCATTCTTGTACGGATTATATGCTATAATATGTTCCATTTTTTTTAATGTTGAATGATACATTACCCCTTGATGTCTGCCTCCTTGAATCCGGCAATCAGCTCCTTGTGCTCTGCCTTGAGGTAGCGCAGCATGTCCTGCTTGTCCAGGTCTCGGCTGAAGGTATAGTTCACCTGTACCGTGCGCTTGGTGGTGCGCACCACGGCGTGGTTGGTCTTGAAGATTTCCTCGAAGATCTTCTCGCCCGTATGCTCGTAAGGCTTGAAGTCGAACTCGTCGCCTCCCTTCTCGCCAGAGCATACCATTCTTCCCGGTATCACCTTAGGCTGTTCGCAGATAACCTCGGCATCGTTCCATGGCGCCTTGCGGAAGGCGATGGTGCCGTTTTCCTCACTGATGATGGCTCCGTCCACCTTCTGGGCGTTGAGGAGCTGCTTCTTTGCTGCTTGTTTCATGATTGTAATCTCTTGTTTATAAGATGAATAATGTCAGTTGATTCTCATATCGTTGATATACAGGCCGTCGGCAGCATATCGGATGTCAATCGGCTTTTCTAGAGGGTCATAACAGATTCTTTTCATCATGACACATTCATGACGCCAACATCTATCCTCGTCCTCCATCACAGGCTGGATATAATCCTTGACCCACTTGTAAAACAACTTACGCTCCGGATCTTTCGAACAGCCTATCGTCATATCTCTCACCACCTGAGAGTCAACGAATATCATATTTCTCCAAGCTATTCTACTTTTTTGCACCACCTTGTCAGCATTGCCAAAGAATTCACCGAAGAACAGACGATGTGTAAAATCCTTCGGCACCTTTTTTGTATGCACTTCCACATACATTTCTACCACTTTCCCCTCCGTATCGGCTAATACCGGGAACAATGTATCTCTGCCGATATCAGTGATGGCAACCAGGTCTTCGAGGCAAAAGAACAACCCTCCGTCGATGTTCACCACTCTCAATCCGCCATACTGCGGATGAAAAAACACATAAGCATTTTCTGCCATATCAATATATCATATTAAAGGGTTGGGCTGCGAGATATTCGCCAGATTTCAGTTTCAGGAACGGTACCGGATTCCTATAAACAAAAAACGCCCGCAACCAGACTTTACTTGCCTGATTACGGGTGCAAAGGTACGAAAATATTTTTGTATTTACCTAGTACGTACTATGTACGCGCACTAGTACTATCATTTTCCTGATGCTGCCATGATACCCAGGGTGCGAGGTATCTAAGAGGGTGTTCAGTATTCAGTATTCAGTTTTTTTCGGGATAGTTACCCTTTCTATGGTTATAAATTATAAGTAATTATTTTATATATATATATATAATATACTATCTATACAGAGGATGGTAACAAGAGCGAAAAAAACTGAATACTGAATACTGAATACGTTTCCCTATAACCGGGTATCACTATGTAATATGCTGATTTATATGGCAAAACATAGTTTTCGACACCGCAAAAACATAGAGATGCGCCCCATAAAAAATAGAGTTTGTTTTTTAACGAAGTTTCAAATCGCAAGTGTTTTTGCCGAAAATCGCTCCTTATCACATGCTCAAATTTGGTAGTTGCTGAAAATCGCTCCTTATCACATGCCAAAATTTGGTAGATGCAGAAAATCTTCGTACCTTTGCACCAGCAATCGAAAGAACAGCCTATTGTGCCGAAAACCGGTCATCTATGAAGACCGGGGCGGGGCTTAAATGATGGCAGGCGCCGGTCATCAATGAAGACCCAGAACCGGTCATGGTTATTTGCGGTCATTTTCATTGGATATTACTTTTTTTTTTCGTATCTTTGCAACAAATTTCGTAAAAATGAGTTATTATATAATAAATAGCTAGTTATAGGATCATAAATGAATAGGAAAATCATGAAGATGAAGATAAATAAAATGAGGAAACAGCTCATCCTCTTCCTTCTGCTTGTGACGGCAGCAGGTTCGGCCTTCGCACAGACATCCACCATGACAGACGATCAGGTGATGAGTCTGGTAGTGAGAGAGCATGAAAGGGGGTCATCAAATGCTCAGATAGTTACCAAACTGATGCAGCAGGGTGTAGATATCTCCCAGATTCGACGGGTAAGAGACAAGTATCAGCGCCAGCTGAAAAAGGATGGGGTAACTGGCACTTCCGCCCAACTGCAAGGGAAGGTAACCTCTCGTCTTCGTACCAACAATGGTAAAACCCGTGAAGATTATGGTAAGGGAATCAGCGAAGAATCGAAGAACTACAGCAACTATCGCATCACCGCACAGAAGGATGATCAGTACAAACATACTTTCGATGAGGATGATGAGGAGTATATGGATTTCCAAAACGAGATGGATGGTATTATTCCAGATACTGCGATGATGATTAAACGTCTCCTTGCTGAACGGGAAGCGAAAACCAAGAAGGTTTTCGGAAGAGACATCTTCAATAACAAAGAGTTGAGCTTCGAGCCAAATATGAATATCGCCACTCCACAGAACTATCGCTTAGGACCTGGAGATGCGGTTATCATTGACATCTATGGTGCATCACAGAAAACCATAGAAAGCACCGTTTCTCCTGATGGCGAAGTTACCATCGAAGGCTTTGGTCCGGTATCGGTGGCTGGTTTGACCGTAGCTCAGGCAAATGCCCGACTTCGCAATACGCTGGGTAGCAGATACCGTTCGAGCAAGATAAAACTCACTGTAGGACAAACCAAGACCATTATGGTCAATGTGATGGGCGAAGTGAAAACTCCAGGCACCTATACCCTATCTGCCTTTGCCACCGTTTTCCACGCACTCTATATGGCAGGGGGCACCAACGACTTGGGTACATTGCGAAACATCAAGGTTTATCGCCATAACAAACTGGTTACCGTGGTAGATATCTATGATTACATTCTCAATGGCAAACTGACCGGCAATGTACGTCTGGCAGATAATGATGTCATCGTTGTGGGACCCTACGACTGTCTGGTTACGATTACCGGAAAGGTAAAGCGCCCGATGATTTATGAAATGAAGAAAAACGAGAGCGTGAACTCTCTTCTGAAATATTCCGGAGGATTCACGGGAGATGCCTACAAGAAATCAGTTCGCATCCATCGCAAGACAGGCAGAGACTATTCTGTATATAACGTAGAGGAATTCGATTTCTCCAGTTTCCATATCGACGACGGCGATTCTGTAAGCGTAGATTCCATTCTCCCCCGCTACAGCAACACCGTAGAAATCAAGGGAGCCGTCTTCCGGCCAGGCATGTACAATTTAGGAGAGCAGATCAACAGTGTCCGCACATTGGTAGAACACGCAGAAGGATTGACAGAGGATGCCTTTACGGCACGTGCCGTCATGCATCGAATGAAATCTGACAGATCGCTGGAAGTAATGGCTGTAGATATTGCAGGCGTGATGAATGGTACTGTGGCTGACATTCCACTCAGGGAAAATGATGTCCTTTTCATTCCGACAAGACAAGAAAAGATTTCAGAGAGAACTCTCACCATCCGAGGAGAAGTGCAATATCCGGGAATCTATCAATATGCAGAAAATGAAACGATTGAGGATTTCGTGCTGCAGGCTGGCGGATTGACCGACAAGGCTTCAACGATCAATGTTCTGGTAAGCCGAAGAGTAAATGACGCTAAAGCCACAAGACCAGACAGTATTATAGCCAAGACCTACACGCTCGCCCTGAAAGATGGTTTCGTGGTGGATGGCACTCCAGGATTCAAGCTGATGCCTTTCGATGAAGTGAGCATCCGCAAGAGCCCAGCCTATACGGAACAGCAGAACGTGATGATTGAAGGTGAAGTGATGTTTGGAGGCACCTATACTCTTGATCGCCGCAATGCCAGATTAAGCGATCTCTTCAAGAAGGCTGGAGGAAGCACAGAACAGGCATATATCAAGGGCGCCCGTCTGATGCGTAAGGCAAATGAAGCTGAAAAAACACGCATGGAGGCTGTTCTGAAAATGCAGAGAGAACAACAGCAGAAAAATCTTCTGCAGTTGGCTGCAAGCAGTAATAATGCCAGTGCCATTACCCAGACTGCAAAAGATGCGCAGAATGCTGATCTGTTGAAGTTCAGTGTTCCTGAAGAATATCCTGTAGGCATCGACTTAGCCGAAGCGCTCAAGCATCCAGGCAGTGATGCAGATATGATTTTGCGAGAGGGTGACAGGCTGATTGTTCCACAATACAATGGAACCGTAAAAATCAATGGTTCTGTGATGTATGCCAATACGGTAGCCTATGAAAAGGGCAAGAGCATTGCCAGTTACATCGATGAAGCGGGTGGATTTGCATCTGATGCCAACAAGAGCAAGGCTTATATTATCTATATGAATGGCAAGGTAGCCAAGGTGGGGCATGGTGCCAAGGCTCAACCTGGTTGTGAGATTGTTGTTCCATCCAAGATGAAACGCAAGATGACAGTGGCTGAAACCATGAGCATGGGCAGTAGTCTTTCCAGCATCGCTGCCATGATTGCGACAATTGCCAATCTCAGCAAATAAAGATAATGAAAATCCAAAGAACAAAAAAAGCAGGTAACGATCTTCCGTTACCTGCTTTTTTCTTATACTTTTTCCTTGTTCTTTGATTATTATATGGACGTTTTACTGCTGCTTCAGATACTCTGCACACATTTCAGCACATCTTTCGCCATCCACACCTGCGGAAACAATACCGCCTGCATATCCGGCACCCTCACCACATGGGAAGAGACCCTGAATACGGACATGCATCAAGGTTTCTCTGTCACGTACGATGCGGACCGGTGAAGAGGTGCGGGTCTCCATCGCAATCAGAGTTGCCTCATTGGTGAGAAAACCATGCGCATTCTTTCCAAAAGTCTTAAAGCCCTCCTGCAGGCGCTTGGAAATAAAAGATGGCATCCAGAAATGAAGCGGACTGCTGATCAAACCAGGAGCATAACTGCTTTTTGGCAAATCATAGCTCAAACGGTTGTTTACAAAATCAGCCATACGCTGTGCTGGAGCAGTCTGCTTCATATTAGCCTGCTGCCAGCACTGCTTCTCTACCCTTTCCTGGAAATGCATCATAGCCAGAGGATCCTTCAATTCCTCTTCCGACTGTACAACATCTTCTGGATGTGTTTCTACCACCATGCCGGAATTACTCCAGGCGGTACCACGGTTGCTAGGACTCATACCATTCACCACCAGCTGTTCAGGACCTGTAGCAGCTGGAATCACAAAACCACCCGGGCACATACAGAAGCTGTACACACCCCGTCCATCTACCTGAGTTACAAAACTATACTCGGCTGCCGGAAGATACTTTCCTCTGCCATTCCTGTTGTGGTACTGTATCTGGTCGATGAGCTGGGAAGGATGCTCCAATCGAACACCGACGGCAATACCCTTGGCTTCGATTTCAATCTTCGAAGAAGCCAGATAGCGATAGACATCCCGGGCACTATGACCTGTTGCAAGAATCACCGGTCCACGATAATTCTCCTCTGCACCTGTTGCCAGGTTGACAGCTTCAACCCCAATCACACGGTCACCTTCCAGGATAAAACGAGTCATCTTGGTCTGAAAATGCACCTCACCGCCACAATTGATAATTGTATTGCGCATGTTCTCTATCACGCGAGGCAACTTATCTGTACCGATATGAGGATGGGCATCTGCAAGGATGTTCGTATTGGCACCATGCTGGCAGAAGACATTCAGAATCTTATCCACGCTACCACGCTTCTTGCTTCGGGTATAAAGCTTACCGTCACTATACGCTCCTGCACCACCTTCACCAAAACAATAGTTGCTCTCACTATCCACCTTCTGAGTCTTGGTGATGTTGGAAAGGTCCTTTTTACGCTCACGCACGTCCTTGCCGCGCTCCAGGACAACAGGGCGATATCCCAGCTCTATCAAACGTAAGGAAGCAAAGAGACCGCCGGGTCCCTCTCCTACCACAATGACTCTCGGACGCGAACTTACATCAGGATATTCCGTATGGACATACTGATCATCCTGAGGCATTTCATTGATATAGGCACGTACCTTCAGATTCACGAAAATGGTACGTTGGCGGGCATCAATACTGCGTTTCAATACACGCACCTTATTCAAGGTTCTTGCATCCAATCCTTTTTCTTTAGCCAGATAGCGCTTGATACCCTCTTCATTGGCTGCCTGCTCTGGCAGAATTCTAATCTGATATTCCTGAATCATAGTTTTAATTTTGAACTTTGATATTTAAGCTTTGATTTCACTACTGTCCAATAAAATAGGGCAATTCGATCTTTGAAATAGTTGATTTATAGTCTTTTATGCCGTATTTTGCAATGAAACGGACTTGATTTTGTAACTTTGCAGCCAAAAAGAATTGG
>OIDN01000508.1_pt1 | contig 10323 bp, 9 predicted proteins | sample 1581581 | NCBI WGS metagenome assembly OIDN01 (sample SAMEA3882535, study PRJEB24775) | human gut metagenome | biome: human-associated habitat; feature: intestine environment; material: feces | place: Netherlands | collected 2009/2010
AATAATATCCCCTGTCTTCAGATTAAATCTGCGGATCTGTGACGGGGAAACATAGATATCATTCTCTCCTGGAAGATAATTCTCACTTCGAATAAATCCAAAACCATCCGGCATAACCTCCAGGATTCCGTTCGCCTCGATGCCGCTGTCCAACTCCTGAAATTCATTTTTCAGATATACCGGGATCAGTCCGGTCTGCCAGTCGTGGCAGTGAATAATGTCCGGATGGAATCCGATAACGGGCATGGCTGCTAAAACTGCCTTACAGAAGAAAGAGAATTTTTCAATATTCCACTTCGGATCTCCATCATATGGAGCAAATCCCGAAAAATAAAATTCATTATCAATAAAATAAAAAGTAACTCCGTTTAATTCTGTCTTAAAGATTCCGACATAGCGATCCTCTCCTGCAAAATCCATGTAGAAGTTTGTGATATACTCCAGGCGCTCTACCCACTCCTGTTTCATACACATGTATTTAGGTAAAACTACACGGCAGTCATATTTCTCTTTATCAAAATCTTTTGGAAGTGAACCTACAACGTCAGCAAGACCCCCGGTCTTTATAAATGGTACACATTCTGATGAAGCGAACAAAATGTTTTTCATACTTAGATCCTCCACTTTCACTTGCCCTCTTTCGGCAATTACTTATAAAATATTATACCGCATTTTTATCATAATGCAAAGGATTTCTCATTGTATTTTACTTCTTATTTCCCATGCCTGTATTCCAATTGTATTGTATCTGCGATCAGAGCAATAAATTCAGAATTTGTCGGTTTTCCTTTTCCATTGCTTACTGTATACCCAAAAAGTTCATCCAGAGTGTCCAGCTTTCCTCTGCTCCATGCCACTTCAATCGCATGTCGGATCGCACGTTCTACTCTGCTTGATGTTGTCTGATACTTCTTTGCAACGGTTGGATACAGGATCTTTGTGATCGCATTGAGCACATCCATATCATCTACCGCCATCATAATCGCATCTCTCAGATAATGATACCCCTTAATATGCGCCGGTATTCCAATCTCATGCAGCATATTTGTCACTCGTGTCTCCAGACTTTCTCCTCTGTTATCAGATACCGCCTCAGAGCTTCTTGTTTCCATACCGTGTGACATCCGCCCCGCACTTCGGATTCGTTCTAACAACATCTCATTTTGAAACGGTTTCATCATATAGTAATTTGCACCTTTATTAAAAGCATCTTCTGTAATCTTTTCTTGCCCAACTGCTGTGATTACGATAAAATACGGATGCTTGCTGACAGTTTTGTCATGATTGATCCGATCCATGACCGTCAATCCATCCATTTTCGGCATAATCAGGTCGAGAAGAACAACATCTGGCTGTTTATCTTTGATGATCTGACACATCTCTTCACCATTTTTCGCCTTTCCGACCAGATTCATGTCTTTTTCCATCCCAATCACACGATCCAAAAGATCCAAAATTTTCTGGTTATCATCAGCAATGGCTATTTTCAAATGTTCCATCTTCTTCTCTCCTTTTTCTGAGAACGTTTGTCTTGTTACACCACTCGTGTATTATATTCCAGCTTTTTTGTCGTATTCAAGAAAATCTTGCAGTAGTATTTCGACATCCTTTTCGACCCTTTTCACGATTCTTCCTCTTTCAACATATTTTCAATAAAAATACCGTATCCTTTTGTCGAATCCTGTACAAACACATGCGTCACAGCTCCGATCAGTTTTCCATTCTGAATGATGGGACTCCCGCTCATCCCCTGAATAATGCCCCCTGTCTTTTCCAGCAATTCCGTATCTGTCACCTGAATTACCATTCCTTTGTTCACCTGGTCGGATTCTTTGTCAATTTGTGTTATACAGATTGTGTATTCTTTCACCTCACCATCAATGTAGCAGCGAATCCTTGCCTCCCCCGTCTTTATTTCCTCTTTTTTTGCTACCTGTATCGGAACTTCCTCTCCTATCCAGCTTCTGTCTGAATTTAATTCTCCATAAATACCTGCATCCGTATTTTTCTCGATCACTCCAAGCCGATGAAACCGATTATAAACAATAATCCCTTCCATTGTTCCGGGATTCCCTTTGCTTCCCTTTTGCACTTTCTGAATACTTGTTCTATAAAGCGTTCCTCTTTTGATCGTAAGAAGTGTACTTGTATCAATATCATGAATACCATGTCCCAGTGCTGCGAACCTGTTATTTTTTGTCAAAAATGTGATCGTCCCAAGTCCCTGTACATTATCTCTTACCCAGATTCCAAGTCGATAATTTCCTTTTGAAATCTGCACAGGAGTCAATTTCTTTTCTAATATTGTATTTTCACGTCTGACTGTCAGAAGGACCTTCTCTCCATCCAGATGTTCCACCAGATCCATCAACTGTTTTTTCCCCTCAATCTTCTGGTGATTTACTTCTGTAATATAATCACCGGAACTCACTACACCCTGTGCAGGTGTATATTCCTTTCCATCCATCCCCGTCATCTTCTCCGTGTCTAAAACCAGTACACCATCCGTTTCCATATAAATTCCAACCGGCATTCCTCCAAGTAGAACCGTATCGTCTTCCTTTTCCGCAGCCAGACTTTCCACTTCCCGGCCACTGACTTCCGTATTTTCCATAAATCCTGTAATCTGTGCACAGCCACATAACATCACTAAGCAGAACATAAACAACAGACCTGTCCTGCTCATATTCCTTTTCCTGCGTTCTTTCATGATCCACACTCCTCTCTTGCAAATATTAAAAGCAGATGCTGTTTGCATCTGCTCTTAGTATGTGTGGATCTTCTTCTTTTCACACTGGTATTATTTTTCTCTTTTTGCCAGTTCTTTCATTTCTCTGGCACTGTCTATGATTCCATCTGTCACATTTGCTCCCCCAAGAAGTCTTGCAAGCTCTGCAACAGAGTCTTCTTGATCAAGTCTCTCGATCTGTGTTCTCACAGAATTATCTTCTGCCTCTTTATGAATGCAAAAATGAATATCTGCTGCCGCTGCGATCTGTGAAAGATGTGTAATACAAATTACCTGACGGCTCTTTCCAATCAACTGCAGTCTCTCTCCGACACGACCTGCTGTGATTCCTGATATTCCACTATCAATCTCATCAAATATCAAAGTCGGTGTATCTTCTTCATCTGCAAGTACGGTCTTGATTGCAAGCATAATACGGGATAGCTCTCCTCCGGATGCGACATCCCCCAGTGGACGCACAGGTTCTCCTGGATTAACCGACAGATAAAACTCTGCATCATCTTTTCCTTGTGCAGAATAACTTTTTGCTTCTGTCAAACGAATTTCAAAACGTGCATCCAGGAAATTCAGTTCCGACATCTGATGAACAATTTCCTCGGCAAATTTAACTGCGTTTTGTTCACGCACTTCGTGCAGTTCCATCGCAGCCTTTTCCATCTGCTTTTCTGCTTTTTTCTGTTTCTCCAAAAGTTCCTGCATAAAAGAATCGTAATCTTCCAGTTCCGATAGTCTCTGTCTTTTTTCCTCACAATATGCAAGGATATCACTGACAGTGTTTCCATATTTTGCCTTTAAATGATTCACTTCATTCAGGCGGGACTCAACTTCTGAAAACTCTTCTTCCGAATATTCAAAACTCTTTGCATATTCTGCCAGATCCCGGTTGAAATCATTCAGCAGACTATCGATCTCCACGATCTGATCGTAGAGCTGACTTCCCTTTTCATCAAAAGATGCTGCTTCCTGAAGACTTCGGATTGCACGGCTTAAGTAATCACTTGCATTTCCACGTTCGTCCTCTGCAGTATACTGATACGCTTCTGCAACTCCTTCTGTGAGTTTTCTGCTATCTGTCATCTTGCGATACTGTTCTTCTAAAAGTTCATCTTCACCTTCTTTAAGAGCTGCTTCTTCAATCTCATTCACTTCAAATTCAACAAGAGAAAGTTCTCTTCTTCGGCTCTCTTCATCCAGCGAAGATTGTTCCACCTTCTTACATACTGCCTTCCATTCCTGATAGCAGGAAGCCATTTTTTCTTTTAACGGATCCGTCTGTTCTTTCCCATAAAGATCAAGCAGTGTTAAATGATTCTTTCGATGAAGCAATGTCTGATTATCATGCTGTCCATGAATATCGATCAAAAGACTGGCTACATCTTTAAGGACGCTCATATTCACTGTCTCACCGTTAATCTTACTGACACTTCGGCCTTCTAAAAGGCGGCGGCTCAATGTCAGATATCCGTCTTCCGGATAAATGTCCAAGGCCTCCAGCTTCTTTAAAATCTTTTCTTCTTTGATGTAAAAAGTAAGTTCTACCAATCCGCTTTTTGCCCCGTTTCGAAGCATCTGTGCATTGTATTTTCCACCCAGTGCAAGCGTAACAGAGCCAAGAAGGATTGACTTTCCTGCTCCGGTTTCACCGGTCAGAATATTCAATCCTTCCCCAAACTCTACTTCTGTTTCATCAATCAAAGCAAGATTTTTCACATACAGATTCTGTAACATATATCACCTATGCTTTCCTTGAAACCAATTTCCTTATATTCTCCATTACTACAGCTGTATCTTCAACTGTACGAATTGCGCACATGATCGTGTCATCTCCCGCAATACATCCGACCACTTCATTCCATTTCATTGCATCTACTGCAGCAGCAACCGCCATTGCCATTCCGGCAACTGTTTTGATCACAAGGATATTCTGTGCCATATCCATGGAAACAAATCCGTCACAAAGCACACGGATATATTTTTCGTTCATTCCGTCATCTTCCTGTCTATGGACAATATACTTCTGACGCCCACCGTTTACAGACAACTTTGTCAGCTTCAGATCTCTGATATCTCTGGAGACAGTTGCCTGTGTGACCTTGAAGCCGGCATTATTCAGATATTCTGCCAGTTCCTCCTGCGTCTCTATGTCATACTGACTGATCAATTCAATTATCTTTGCATGTCGGCTCACTTTCATAGTATCAATTTCCTTTCATCTTCTCGCGCATTGTTATCATAAAACTTTCTTCACTTAATTTTACAAGATGCGCTTTGGCATCTGATTTTCTGATCTTTACTCTGTCTCCGCTAACCAATTGTCTCTGTACAGCGCCGTCATAACATAAAGCTACTTTCTCCTGCCTTCCATAACGGCCCTCGCAAATCTCAACTTCAACATCATCCTCTGCTGAAAGCACCACACTGCTCGTGTTAAGTGCATGGGAACAGATTGGAGTGATAACGATCAGACTTGCTGTTGGCTCTACCACCGGCCCACCTGCGGAAAGATTATATCCTGTACTTCCCGTCGGTGTACAGATGATCACACCGTCTGCCTGATATGTGTTCAACAATGTCCCATTCACATATACATTAAACTGAACAATACGAAGATTCCCTTCTCTTGTCAGAACGATATCATTTACCGCCAGATCTTTTTCACCGGATGACATTGTCCCCTCCAACATCATACGTTTCTCAACTTTAGGCTCTTCCTCGCAAAGTCTGTCAATCGCAGATTTATAATCTTTCAATTCTACATCTGCCAAATACCCCAACGTTCCGATATTGATTCCAAGAAGCGGAAGTTTATTTCCTTCAAGGTCACGTATTGCACGGATCAGAGTTCCATCCCCACCTAAAACCAGTCCGCAATCAACGTTCTCCGGAATCGTTCCCGGAACAATAAATCCTTCCTCGTCCTTTTGCGCAAGAATAACATATTTGCCTTTTCTCTCAATATAATCTTTTATCTCAATCGTAACAGAATAATCTCTGTCTTTTAATTGATTTGTTATGATATAAAAAGATTCCATACCATCACCTTTTTACTTTGCCAGAGCAGCGAATGCTTCATCCACTACCTGATCCAGTTCCTTTGTCTCAATCTTTGCTTCCTCTTCCGGACATTTCTTCAAATGTACAAGGTATTCGATATTTCCTTCTGGTCCCTTGATTGGAGAGAATGTGATCTCAAGTACAGAAAATCCGATTGATACCGCAAATTCTGTCACTTTCTCGATTACTTCATGATGTGTACTCTTTTCTCGCACAACACCTTTCTTTCCAACCTTCTCACGTCCTGCTTCAAACTGTGGTTTGATCAATGCTACAATCTCTCCATCATCTGTCAGATACGCTCTGATTGCACCAAGCACTTTTGTGAGAGAGATAAACGAAACATCAATCGACGAAAAATCAACAGGTTCTCCAAGATCTTCCGGAGTCACATAACGGATATTCGTCTTCTCCATACATACCACTCTCGGATCCTGACGCAGCTTCCAATCCAGCTGTCCTCTTCCCACATCGATGGCAAATACTTTCTTTGCTCCATTCTGAAGCATACAGTCTGTAAAACCGCCTGTAGAGGCGCCTACATCCATGCACACCTTACCCGCAAGTTCCACGCCGAAATGATCCATAGCCTTCTCAAGCTTCAGGCCTCCACGGCTCACGTATTTGAGGGTGTTGCCCCTGACCTCTATCTTAGCAGTCTCGTCAAATGTCGTGCCGGCCTTATCCTCTTTGTTATTGTCAACATACACTATTCCTGACATGATGATGGCTTTCGCCTTCTCTCGTGAATCTGCCAGTCCCTGTTCTACAAGGAGAACATCAAGTCTCTTCTTCATCTGTCTTCCTCTTATTCTGTACAATCTGTCGATATTATATGTTTTATCCTGTCATACAGCGAATCCGCGTCAAGCTTCAGCATCCTCCTGAGCTCCTCCACGCTTCCATGCTGTACAAATGTATCCTCAATGGCACACACTGTCACATCCACATCAAGATGTCTGTCCATGACATACTCCTCGACCAGAGATCCGTATCCGCCATGCTTTATCTCTTCTTCAATAACCACTATATGTTTATGATCCTTGCTGAGCTCATCTATCATATCAGTATCTATCGGCTTCAGGAATCTTGCATTGACAAATGTGACATTTGTTCCATCGGCCAGCAGTCTGTCATACACCTTCTCGGCCTCCTGGACCATGTTTCCAACAGCCACTATGGCAAGCTTCTGTCCCCTGTGGATCATCTCGCTCCTGCCATACTCAATATCCACATTGTATTCCTTAAGTCCGTAATAAGCCTCTCCTCTGGAATACTTGAGCGCAACCGGACCATCGTAAGCAACAGCCCACTCCATCGCTCTGGTGAGCTCATATCTGTTCTTCGGCGCAATGATGGTCATGTTCGGAATATGTGACAGAAACGCAGTGTCAAATATGCCCTGATGTGTATCGCCATCTGCACCGACAAGCCCTGACCTGTCAATGGCAAATATGACATGCAGCTTCTGCAGGCACACATCGTGTAAGATCTGATCATATGCCCTCTGCAAAAATGACGAGTATATCGCAACCACAGGCACCAGTCCCGACGTAGCAAGTCCCGCGGCAAACGTCACCGCATGTTCCTCCGCAATGCCCACGTCAAAAGCCCTGTCCGGGAACTCCGCGGCAAATGCCGCCACTCCTGTTCCCTTGCCCATGGCAGCCGTTATGGCCGTTATCCTTGGATCAGCCTTACCAAGCTCCACCAGCTTTCTGGCAAACACTCCTGTGTTTGTCATGACCTTCCTGTCCTTCATGACCTTTCCTGTCTGTATATCAAACGGATCAATGCCGTGGAAATAGCTCGGGTGTCTCTCGGCATGGGTATAACCCTTGCCCTTCACAGTCTTCACATGCACAAGGATCGGTCTGTTGAGCTTAAGCGCTTTGCGGAAAGTGGCCTCCATCACATCTATATCGTGTCCGTCTATAGGTCCTATATATGTGACACCCAGCTCCTCGAAGAACATACCCGGCACAAATATCTGCTTGATGGAATCCTTTGACTTCTTCAGCCCTCTGGCAAGATGCTCTCCAGCCACAGGAATCTTCATGAGGATCTTCTCCACGTTACCCTTAAAATCATTGTACTGCTGCCCAACACGTATCTTGCTGAGATATGTGGACATGCCGCCAACATTCCGATCGATGGACATATTGTTATCGTTCAGCACAACAAGGCAACCGGTCTTGATATCCGCCATATTATTCATGGCCTCATATACCATACCACCTGTGAAGGAGCCATCTCCGATCACTGCGGCAATCTTCTCATTTGTACCCTTGATACTTCTGGCGCACGCCATTCCGAGCGCAGCAGAAATGGATGTTGAGCTGTGTCCTGTATTGAACGCATCGCACGGGCTCTCACTGGTCTTCGGGAAACCGCTCATTCCTCCAAACTGTCTGAGAGTGCCCATCTCATTCTTCCTGCCCGTCAGTATCTTGTGGACATAGGACTGATGTCCCACATCCCATATAAGCTTATCCTCAGGGAAATCCAGAACCCTGTGAAGTGCCATTGTAAGTTCCACGCATCCAAGATTCGGAGCCAAATGTCCACCGGTCTCGCTCACATGCGACACCAGAAATTCTCTGATCTCATCCGCCAGCTCCGGCAGATCTTCCCTGTCTATATCCTTTATATCGTTTGGTTTATTTATTCTATCCAGTATATTCATATGCACACCACGAGAGGAGTCCTATTTATCCCTGTTTATCAGCCAGATGACCAATTCCTTCAGAAACTCATTGTCCCCGCCTATCTCTTCCAATTCTCTTACTGCTCTCTCCGACAGCTCAGTCACATAACGTCTGGATTCATCAATTCCATGTATCGTGACATATGTAACCTTGCCATTCTCCTCATCACTCAGCGTCGGCTTTCCAAGGAGCGCACTGTCTCCACAGACATCCAGAATATCGTCCTGGATCTGGAATGCCATGCCGACGTCCGATGCTATCTTGTGTACCGCCGCAACCTTAGACTCGTCTGCCCCCGCAAGTATCGCGCCTATCATCATGGATGCCTCTATGAGGGCTCCGGTCTTGTTCTCATACACATATTCAAGCTGCTCCTTTGAGAGCTCCTTGCCGGTCATCTCCACATCGACGACCTGACCGCCTATCATGCCGTTTATACCCGGCTTCTGCGCAAGCACACACATCGCAGACGCCACAGCATGTATATCCTCACCCATGCCAAATGCCTTACATGCGGTCTCATATGCATAATTGAGCAGCGCATCCCCCGCAAGAATGGCCATCGCCTCGCCAAATACCACATGGGATGTCTTTCTTCCGCGCCTGTAATCGTCATTGTCCAGAGCCGGAAGATCGTCATGTATGAGTGAATATGTATGTATCATCTCTATCGCAGCCATGAACGGCTTTATAACCTCTGATTTGCCACCGAACAGCCTGTATGTCTCCTCCATGAGCATTGGACGAAGCCTCTTTCCACCCGCCTCTACCGAGTACGCCATGGCCTCACACACTGTCCTGTTAAATCCGTCTGCAGGTGGCAGATAGCTCTCAACTATATCGTTGATCCTTACCGCCTTCTCCGCTATAAGTTTATCTATCATGCTTCCTCCTGACCCGAAAGTGTTATCATCTCTTTCTCAACATCGCACAGGTAATTCCTGCATCTGTTTATGAGCTGGACGCCCTCAGAATAAAGCTCCATGGACTCCTTGAGCCCCGTATCAGTATTCTCAAGCGCAGCCGCTATCTCATCAAGTCTGGCAAGAGCCTCCTCTATGGACACATCCTGAAGAGTGTCCGCTGTATCCATATTCTGTGTATCTTCTGCCATATCTATTCCTCCTGCCCGGTCACGTCAGCCACGACCGCCTGTATTCTTCCATCATGAAGAGTTATCTCTATATCATCCCCAGGTGTGATCCCTACCACAGATCTGACAGGCTCACCATCCGATGAAATATATCCAAATCCATTTATGAGCTTAGCTGTAGGCGAAAGGCCATGTATTCTCTCCGTCATGACCGCAAGGGCATTCCTTGTCATGTCGTACTTTCTGACCATCGCGCTCTTCATCCTATCATGAAGTCTGTCGCAGCGCATAGATCTGTCCTCTATCTTATCCGCCATCAGCTCATTTATCTGTTTCTCTATTCTGTCAAGCTGCTGCCTCTGACTGTCCATTCTTCCGGATGGACTTAAGAGTCTGAGCTGCCTGTCATATCCATCCAGACTCCTCGCAAGTCTGTCTATCCTGCCGGATATCAGCATGGTGAGCTGTTCAAGTCTCCTGTCAAATCCGGCAACTGTCTCTGCCACCACCGGAAGCGCATGCATGACAGCCGTGGACGGATTGGATTCTCTCCTGTCCGCAACCATGTCCGCAACTGTGGTGTCTATCTCATGCCCCGTAGCCGATATGATAGGTGTCTCCGCATTGAATATGGCCCATGCCACCTGCTCCTCATTGAACGCCCACAGATCCTCAATCGAACCGCCTCCGCGCCCGACGATCAGCACATCCAGATGCAG
>OIDN01000510.1_pt1 | contig 10290 bp, 5 predicted proteins | sample 1581581 | NCBI WGS metagenome assembly OIDN01 (sample SAMEA3882535, study PRJEB24775) | human gut metagenome | biome: human-associated habitat; feature: intestine environment; material: feces | place: Netherlands | collected 2009/2010
TTGTATGTTAAGAGGTATATTTTCGTTACTGTTCACTGGCAATATCCCGCGAAGCGTGTTGCTGTGAACAGTAACATATTTTCTTATAGACATGATATAGTATGAGTGCTATAATAAAAATAATTTTTTATGGCATTTATTGGCAAACCGGTTGAAAAGCCGGGGCGCAAAGCCAGAAGGAGCTAAAGTCAGATTGAAATCTGGCCATGCCAGCCGGTTGCATCATGCCTCAGTAATAAAAAAAGGTAAATGTTAAATGGGCATTATGGAAAAAGTTCCTGTAAAATTTTTTACAAGGAACTTTTTTTTGTCTTCAAGCGGATATTCGCAACCTCCGCAGGGGACTTACCTGATTCGGTTAAATTTGATGGAAAATAGAGAAGAACAGCAGGAATGGAGAAAAGATGAAAGGAAAAAGAGTGATTGCAGGCATTCTGCTTGCGGGAATTTTAGCAGTCACCCTGGCAGGGTGTAAAAACACAGATAACACGAAAGAAGAAACCGAAAAGCTTGTTATTACCATCGGCAGTGACAACTATCCACCATACAATTATCTGAATGAGGATGGTGTACCGACGGGAATCGATGTAGAACTGGCTACAGAAGCTTTCAAAAGAATGGGATATCAGGTGGATGTTGTCCAGATCAACTGGGAGAAGAAAAAAGAACTGGTGGAGAGCGGAGAGATTGACTGTATCATGGGCTGCTTTTCCATGGAAGGGCGCCTTGACGATTACCGCTGGGCAGGACCGTACATAGCAAGCCGCCAGGTGGTTGCTGTAAATGAGAACAGTGATATCTATAAACTGAGTGACCTGGAGGGAAAGAACCTGGCTGTCCAGTCCACAACCAAACCGGAAGGCATCTTTCTGAACCGGACAGATGAAAGGATCCCCAAACTGGGCAATCTGATCAGTCTTGGGCACAGGGAACTAATCTATACCTTTCTGGGAAAAGGATATGTAGATGCAGTTGCTACACATGAGGAATCCATTGTCCAGTACATGAAGGATTATGATGCAAGCTTCCGTATCCTGGAAGATCCGCTGATGGTGGTCGGGATAGGTGTTGCTTTTGCAAAAGAGGATGACAGAGGAATCTGTGAGCAGATGGATCAGACACTGGAAGAAATGCGTCAGGATGGCACATCCCTGAAAATCATTAAAAAATATCTGGATGATCCCCAGAAGTATCTGGAGGTGGATGATCTTGGATATTAGGAGAAGAATAAAAGTAAAGCGATTCTGGATATTCGGCATTCTGCTTGGAATCTGTGTGACTGCAGCTTCCTTGTATTACTTTTTTCAGGCAGAGAAAAAGGAAGCAGAGAACAGGATGGTGAAAACTGTAAACTATGTCAAAGTGCAGTGTTCCACCTACACCCATTATAATGAATCTTCGGAATCCAAAAGTCTCCTCCGTGCCATTGAAAGTGCCAGACAGATGAGTACGAATATCGACATGGAAACAGAAAACGGCGGCCGGCTAAGCCAGGAGTTTCTGAAAGAAAATCTGCAGACCCTCTGGGTGGATGGTATCCTTGTGCTGGATGCAGAGGGAAAGACAGTCTGCAAATACAGCATGGATGAGGCTCTGACCAATGAGATCACAGATTATCTGCAAAAAGACATTATCATGGATTTTACCGGATATGAAGAAAGATCTTATTCGGAACGGATTGACCGAGAAGACGGATCACGTATCGACATTGCAGCCTGTGCCAGAAAAGATGCACCAGGTATGGTTGCAATTTATTATTACACATCTCCGGAATTTGTCAGAAATTATACCCTGACAATACAGAACCTTTTAAAGGGCTATAGCACTCAGAAAGATGGAACGATTATTGTTGCAGATAAGGGAACCATCGTTGCTAGCAACGATGAAAGCCTGCTGGGACAGGATACTGCCGGCAACCAGGTTGTCCAGGCAATGAAAGAGCATACAGACAGTCAGCATATTTTTCATTTAAAAAATGAAGGAACCGGATGTTACGGAATCATGCTGAAGCAGAGGGATTACTATATTTATGCATATCTTCCGGATACAGAAGTGTTCCATAATCTTCCATTAAGTGTGATAAGTGTTATTTTTCTTTATTTTCTGATGTTCAGTATATTCTGGTTCTGGACATACAGAACCAATCTGGCGCACCGGAAACAGGAACAGGAAAAAGATGAAAAATATAAAGCAGAACTTCTAAGAGCAGCAAAAAAAGCAGAAGCAGCCAATGAGGCAAAAACTGAGTTTCTGCAGAGAATGAGCCATGATATCCGGACACCGATCAATGGAATCTGCGGCATGATCAATGTGGCAGACCATTATGCAGACAATATGGAGAAACAGACGGAATGCAGGGCAAAGATCAAAAAGACATCCCATCTGCTGCTGGAACTGATAAACGAGGTTCTGGACATGAGCAAGCTGGAGTCAGATGAAGTGGTTCTGGAAGAAATCCCATTTAATCTGAACAGTATTTTTGAGGAAATACTGGGTGTGATCGAACATATGGCTGCGGAGCAGAACATCCGGATCATTTGGGAAGAGAAAGAAGTTACACACTGGAATCTTATTGGAAGTCCGGTGCATGTGAAACGGATTCTGATGAATATTTTGTCCAATGCGGTGAAATATAACAAAGAAAACGGATATGTCTATATCAGCTGTCGGGAAATCCCATCGAAACAGACAGCAATGCCCACATTGGAATTTGTCTGCAGAGATACCGGGATCGGAATGGCTGAGGCATTTCAGAAACGCATTTTTGAACCATTTGCACAGGAACATGCAGGAAGCCGCACAAAATTTGCAGGAACAGGTCTGGGAATGCCGATTGCAAAGAATCTGGTCGAGAAAATGGGTGGAACCATTACCTTTGAAAGTGAAGAAGGCACAGGGACTACATTTGTGATCCAGATTCCATTCCGGATTGACACAGATATGAAGGACAGGACTGAAGCTGAAGAAAAAACGGAAACTTCTATCCATGGACTCCATGTTCTTCTGACAGAGGATAATGAGCTGAATATGGAGATTGCAGAATTTGTGCTTCAGAATGAAGGCGCTGTGGTGACAAAAGCATGGAATGGACAGAAGGCTGTTGACATATTCAGAAAAAACAGACCTGGAGAATTTGATGTTATTCTTATGGATATTATGATGCCTGTCATGAATGGATATGAAGCAGCAAAGATGATCCGCTCTCTGGACAGAGAGGATGCAAAAGTGATACCGATCATTGCCATGACAGCAAACGCGTTCACTGAGGACAAAATGAGAGCAAAGGAAGCAGGAATGGATGAACATATTGCCAAGCCTGTTGATGGAAAGTTATTAGTAAAAGCGATCAATGAGTTAGTAAAACATAATCAGGAGAAGTTATAATGAAAAAGAAAAAATGGAACAAGTTAGTTTCTGTGCTTTTGGCGATGGTGACAGCCGTATCACTTCTGTCTGGCTGCGGCGGGAAAAGTGCGGAAAAAGAAGATGCAGAAACCATCACAGTGTATTTATGGAGCACAAAGCTGTATGAAAAATATGCGCCATACATCCAGGAACAGCTTCCGGATATCAACGTTGAATTTGTAGTAGGCAATAATGATCTGGATTTCTATCGTTTTCTGAATGAAAACGGCGGATTGCCGGATATTATAACCTGCTGCAGGTTTTCCCTCCATGATGCAAGTCCTCTGAAAGACAGTCTGATGGATCTTTCCACAACCAATGCTGCAGGTGCTGTCTATGATACATACCTTAACAGTTTCAGAAATCAGGATGGCAGCGTAAACTGGCTTCCTGTGTGTGCAGATGCCCATGGCTTTGTAGTGAACAAAGATCTTTTTGAAAAGTATGATATTCCTCTTCCAACGGATTATGAAAGCTTCGTTTCTGCCTGCCAGGCATTTGATGAGGTGGGTATCCGTGGGTTTACTGCAGACTATTACTATGATTATACCTGTATGGAAACACTGCAGGGTCTGTCTGCATCAGAGCTGTCTTCTGGGGATGGACGTAAGTGGCGTACCATCTACAGTGACCCGGACAATACAAAGAGAGAAGGTCTGGACAGTACCGTCTGGCCGGAGGCTTTTGAACGTATGGAGCAGTTTATTCAGGATACAGGGCTGAGCCAGGATGATCTGGATATGAATTATGATGATATCGTTGAGATGTATCAAAGTAACAAGCTTGCCATGTACTTTGGCAGCTCTGCTGGTGTAAAAATGTTTCAGGATCAGGGCATTAACACAACATTCCTGCCATTCTTTCAGCAGAACGGCGAAAAGTGGCTGATGACTACACCATATTTCCAGATAGCTTTAAACCGTGACCTGACAAAGGATGAAACACGTCGGCAGAAAGCAATGAAGGTACTGAACACAATGCTTTCAGAGGATGCGCAGAACAGGATCATTAGTGATGGACAGGATCTGTTAAGCTACAGTCAGGATGTGGATCTTAAGCTTACAGAATATCTGAAGGATGTGAAACCTGTGATCGAAGAAAACCATATGTATATCCGTATTGCGTCAAATGACTTTTTTTCCATTTCCAGGGATGTGGTGTCTAAGATGATCTCAGGAGAATATAATGCAGAGCAGGCTTATCAGTCATTTAATTCCCAGCTTCTTGAAGAAAAATCCACTTCTGAGGATATTGTGTTGGATTCAAAGAAAACTTATTCCAATCGTTTCCATACCAGCGGAGGCAATGAAGCCTATTCTGTTATGGCAAACACTTTGCGCGGTATTTATGGGACGGATGTGCTGATTGCAACAGGAAACAGCTTTACAGGAAATGTACTGAAGGCCGGTTATACAGAAAAAATGGCAGGCAACATGATTATGCCAAACGAGCTTTCCGCTTACAGCAGTGAGATGAGCGGGGCAGAACTGAAGGAAACGGTCAGAAACTTCGTAGAAGGCTACCAGGGAGGCTTTATCCCCTTTAACCGTGGCTCTCTGCCTGTGTTCAGTGGTATTTCTGTAGAAATCAGGGAAACGGATAATGGTTATACATTGAGTAAAGTTTCAAAGAATGGAAAACAGATTCAGGACAAGCATACTTTTACTGTGACCTGCCTTGCAGCACCACAACATATGGAAGCTTATCCGGCAGAGGAAAATATTGTATTTGATGGAGGAGATATCTCTGTGGATGATACCTGGACAACATATGTTTCAGATGGTAATGCCATTCTTGCAGAGCCTGAAGACTACATTACTCTGAGGTGAGAAGAATGGATGTTAAGAATCATAATACAAACAGAAAGAAACGGGTTGTGAGAAAACGATGGAATACAGCAGTTCTTATTGCCCTATTTGTTGGAATCCTTTTGACTGTTTTCCAATATTTGGGGTTTGTATCGAAGACTGTTTATGAGGAAAGTGTTTCTCATTTGACGGAAGTTTTTCATCAGTCTGATAATATGCTAAGTGAGCTGACAAATAAGAATCTGACTTATCTCCATATATGGGGGGAATATTTGCAGAACACTTCCGATGAAAGTGAAATTCGTGAGTATATAGAGAAAGCACAGGAAGATGCAGGCTTTTTAGATTTTTATTTCCTGTCAGCGGACGGGAACTATAAGATGGCAACAGGTGAAACCGGGTATCTGGGATTGCAGGAAAATATTGAAGATGAGATCCGGCAGGGAAATGATGTGATAACCAATGCAACAGTTCCCGGAAAATCCCAGCTCCTTGTTTTTGCTACTCCCAGGCCTCATGGAAGTTATCAGGGCTTTGAATATGATGCCATTGCCATTGCCTATGAAAACTCTGATATCGTAAATGTGCTGAATATTTCTGCTTTCAATGGAAATGCCCAGAGTTATGTGGTTCATCCGGATGGCCGTGTTGTTGTGGATCATTCTTCTGAGGCATGGGGAGAGGTGTATAATTTCTTTGGGATTCTGAGAGAACATTCTACTCTGTCTGAAAAAGAGATCCTTAAGCTTTCAGAAGAGTTTAAGGAAGGACATACAGATGCAATGCTGATAAATCTGGATGGAGAGGATTACTATCTGGTCTATGAGAAATCCAAACCTCAGGACTGGATCTTTCTGGGACTTGTCCAGGCTGATATCGTCAATGCAAGTATGAATGTTCTGCAGCGTAGCACTGTGCTGCTTGTAAGTGCAGTAGCGGTGTGTATTGCCGGCCTTTTTATTGGAATTATTCTCCGGAAAAACAGGGTAAACCTGAAGAGAAAGGATACGGAGATCCTGTACAGGGACGAATTGTTTCAAAAGCTGTCAATGAATGTAGATGACGTTTTCCTGATGCTGGATGCAAAAACATATCAGGCAGATTACGTCAGTCCCAATGTGGAAAAACTGCTGGGAATTACAGTAGAACAGATTCGTAAAGATATTTGTGTCCTTGGGAAACTGCATCCCGGGGACGTTGAAGATCCGGAGAAGAAGTATCTGGAAGAAATCCAGGTTCATGAGCAGCAGGAATGGGATCTTGAATATGTTCATCAGAAAACAGGAGAACACCGCTGGTTTCATAACGTTGCAATGGGCAGCGAGGTAAACGGAAAAAAGAAATATATCCTGGTTCTGTCAGATCGTACCTCTGATAGAAAAATGAATCAGGCCCTTTCTGAGGCGGTCCGCGCTGCGGAGACTGCAAACAAGGCAAAGAGCACCTTCCTTTCCAATATGTCTCACGATATCCGGACACCAATGAATGCGATCATTGGTTTTACCACACTGGCTGTAAGCAACATTGATGATAAAGAAAGGGTTCGGGATTATCTGGGTAAGATTCTTTCCTCCAGTAATCATCTGCTCTCACTGATCAATGATATCCTGGATATGAGCCGTATTGAGAGCGGGAAAATCCATCTGGAAGAGACGGAAGTCAGTCTGTCAGAGGTTCTTCATGATCTGAAAACCATTATCAGCGGACAAATCCATGCGAAACAGTTAGAGCTTTACATGGATGTCATGGATGTTACCAATGAGGATGTTTATTGTGACAAGACCAGGCTGAATCAGGTGCTGCTGAATCTTTTGTCCAATGCGATCAAGTTTACTCCTGCAGGCGGAACCGTTTCTGTTCGGCTGAGAGAGTATCCGGGTACACAGAGAGGCTGTGAACTGTACGAAATCCGGGTAAAGGATAACGGAATCGGCATGAGTCAAAAATTTGTACAGAAGATCTTTTCTCCTTTTGAGAGAGAGCGGACTTCCACTGTAAGCAGGACTCAGGGTACAGGACTGGGTATGGCTATCACCAAGAACATCGTAGATATGATGGGCGGAACCATTGAGGTTCAGACAGAACAGGGCAAAGGTACTGAATTTATTATCCGCCTGCCATTGCGGATCCAGCCTGAGAATCACCGTATAGAGAAAATCGCAGAACTGGAAGGTCTGAAGGCATTGGTAGTAGACGATGATTTCAATACCTGTGACAGTGTGACTAAGATGCTTGTGAAGGTTGGAATGCGTTCGGAATGGACACTTTCCGGAAAGGAGGCTGTTCTCCGTGCACGACAGTCTATGGAAATGGGGGATGCATTCCACGCTTATATCATTGACTGGCGTCTGCCGGATATGAATGGCATTGAAGTTACCCGTCAAATCCGTAGTCTTGGTGACGATACGCCGATCATTATCCTGACTGCTTATGACTGGTCAGATATTGAAGTGGAAGCCAGGGCAGCAGGGGTGACTGCGTTCTGTGCCAAACCTATGTTTATGTCAGATATCAGAGAGACTCTGATGGCTGCTATCGGCCAGAAGCAGGCCGGGGCAGATGATAATATTCTTCCGGCAGCAGATTCAGATTTCAGAGACAGGCGCATACTGCTTGTGGAAGATAATGAACTGAACAGTGAAATTGCAGTAGCGCTCCTTAGTGAATATGGTTTTCAGGTTGATACAGCGGAAGATGGAGCAGAGGCTGTGGAGAAGGTTAAGAATTCAAGACCAGGTGATTATGATCTGGTGCTTATGGATGTGCAGATGCCTGTAATGAACGGATATGAGGCTACTGAGCAGATCCGTTCACTGGATGATCCGGCACTGGCGGGAATTACGATCCTTGCCATGACTGCCAATGCTTTTGACGAAGACAGAAAGAAAGCACTGGCATGTGGTATGGATGGATTTCTATCCAAACCAATTGTTATAGAGGAACTGATCAGTACATTACAAAACAGTCTGGGGTAAGTTTTCTGTTTGAACTGTGATAATGGGATATGAAAAGTGGTTTGATGAAAGCAAGGAGGAGCAACGAATGATTTGTGGAATGACGTATTTTCAGATATGTCTGTATTTTCTGGTTTATTCTTTTGGCGGCTGGGTTGTTGAAGTTATTTTTCATGCAGTAGCGTTGGGAAAAGTTATAAACAGAGGTTTCCTGAATGGACCGGTCTGCCCGGTATATGGATTTGGGGTGCTTTCTGTTTTTGCTTTGCTCAATACAATTCAGGGCAGCGGGCGTCAGATGAGTGATGGAATGATTTTTGTGTTTGGAATTGTTCTGGCAACTGCGGTGGAACTGGTTGCAGGCTGGCTGCTGGATGTGTGTTTCCACGCAAGATGGTGGGATTATTCAGATAAACCCTTTAATTTTCATGGCTACATTTGCCTGGAGTTTTCTCTGATCTGGGGACTGGCTATCGTTATGGTAGTAAAAATTTTCCAGAAGTATGTAGAGGCACATGCGTTACATACACCTGCAACCTGGGAATGGATTGTGATAGCAGTTTTGTATGCTGTGTATCTGACAGATTTTATTGTGACGGTAGCAGTGATCCAGGGACTGAATAAAAAGCTTACCAGACTGGATAAGGTTCGCTCAGATCTGAGAATTGTAAGTGATAAACTGAGTGATACACTGGCTACGACTACGATTGGCACAGCACAGAAAGTGGGAGAAGGAAAGGTTCAGGCAACTCTTGCAGCAGCAGAACTGCGTGATGCAACTGCCGCACAGCGAGAAAAATCTATCGAAATGCTTCGTATAAAAAGAGCGGAGCTTCAGGCTCAGTTTGAGGAACTGTCCAGTTCTATTACCAATCATACCGTTGTCGGTCAGGGGCGTATCATCAAGGCATTTCCGAAGATGCAGCACAGAGACTATTCCGAACTGATTCAGGAGCTGAAAAAGAGATTAAAATAGATTAAAATGCAGAGGGAGGCTTCAGGTGAACAGACAGGCAGTACAAACCTTAAAGACTTATTTTGGATATGATACATTCAGAGAAGGGCAGGAGAGTGTTGTGGAGTCCATTCTGGAACACCGGGATGTGCTTGCAATCATGCCGACAGGAGCCGGAAAATCCATCTGTTATCAGGTACCGGCACTGATGCTGTCAGGAATTACGATTGTAATTTCTCCTCTGATCTCACTGATGCAGGATCAGGTAAAGGCTTTGAATGAAGCGGGAATACATGCCGCATTTATCAATTCTTCACTGTCGGAAAGTCAGATTAGCAAGGCGTTGTACCTGGCAGCAGGAGGAAGATACAAAATTATTTATGTTGCACCGGAACGTCTGGAAAATTATGAGTTTCTGGAATTTGCCAGACAGGTGGAGATTTCCATGGTGACAGTGGATGAGGCACATTGTATTTCACAGTGGGGCCAGGATTTCAGACCAAGCTATGTCAAAATCGTAGACTTTGTAAAAAATCTTCCCGGTCGTCCGATCGTCAGTGCTTTTACCGCAACTGCAACAGAGGAAGTAAAGAACGACATTCTCTGTACTTTAAATCTGGAAGATCCGAAAGTAGTGATTACCGGGTTTGATAGAAAGAATTTATATTACAGCGTGGAAAATATCCGGCGAAAAGACGATTTTGTGATGGATTACATAGACAGACATCCAACAGAGAGCGGGATTATTTACTGCTCTACAAGAAAAAATGTGGACAATCTTTTTGAACTGCTTTTCCAAAAAGGAGTTGCTGTTACCAGATATCATGCAGGACTGAATAATGAAACCAGAAAAAAGAATCAGGATGATTTCATTTACGACAGAACCCCTGTTATTATTGCAACAAATGCATTTGGAATGGGGATTGATAAATCCAATGTGAGATATGTGATCCATTACAATATGCCGCAGAGTATGGAGAATTATTATCAGGAGGCAGGAAGAGCTGGCAGAGATGGAGAGGACTCACAGTGTATAATGCTGTTTTCTGCACAGGATGTGATAATAGATAAGTTCCTTCTTGATAAGAAAGAATTTGAAGGCGTTGAATATGAGGATATAGACGTTATTAAACAGCGTGACCTGCATAGATTGTATGTAATGGAGGGG
>OIDN01000513.1_pt1 | contig 10246 bp, 9 predicted proteins | sample 1581581 | NCBI WGS metagenome assembly OIDN01 (sample SAMEA3882535, study PRJEB24775) | human gut metagenome | biome: human-associated habitat; feature: intestine environment; material: feces | place: Netherlands | collected 2009/2010
GGCATGGGTGCGCGTATTGTGAATGCAATTGACTTTAACCGGTATGATATCGATGTAATCCTTTTGGAAATGGACTTCAATAAGGAAGAGTCAAGAAAACTTTATATGAAATTATATGAACTGGGATATACCTCAAGATATAGAGGAATTGGAGCAGGAAAGGATTTTCTTTTCTTTAAAACAGATGTTTTTGATGCAGATTTGTTAGAATAATATAAAGAGGAAGCGGAAAATGATAGAGGGAATCAGTAAACAGACAATTGAAAATTTTAACAGAATGTCTGAAAATAGAAAGATTGTGCTGGTAGGACTGGTCAATGAGAATGTGAAAAAAGCATTGTCTCTTTTTGACAACATTGAGTGTATTATTGATGGTGATACAGAACGTTGTGGCTTGCGGTATGAAGGCTTGCCGATTTATTCATATGAACATCTTTATGCACTTAGTCCGGACACACATATAATTCTTGTAACTGCCCGCACCGGTGGTGTGTATTCCATTACAAATGCAGTCAAAGAAGTTGATACTTTTAATATTTTTTATCTCAATGTTATTGCGGATAAGTTTTTTGGATTTTTTTCCAATGAACTTTATAATAACTATGATAAAATCAGAAAAATGGAAGCAGCACTGTATGATGACCGGTCGAAGAAAATATATCGGGAAGTGGTAAGACGCAGGATAATCGGTGCAACCGGAGAATATAATAAATTAAAAACAAGAATAGACCCGCAATACCTTTATCAGGATATGTATAAGAATGTAACCGGGAATGAAATCATTGTTGATTGCGGCGGTTATATTGGAGACAGTGTGGAGAAATTTGTCTTGGCTTTTGGCAATAAAGTTAAAAAAATATATTCTTTTGAATGCTTTGAAGATAATATTTTAAAGATAAAGGAAATGGGACAGACTCTGAAAAAAGAAGGCTGGTCGGGAGAACTGGTTGTTGCGCCTTATGCAGTGTCCGATAAAACGGATAAAATTATTTTTAATGATATTGGAAATCCGGACAGCGGTTATTTACCGGACAGCCGTTTGACGGTGCAGTATAATGAAAAATTAGCACCGATTAAAACAATTGAAGTTGAAACAAGAATAATCGATGGTTTTATACCGGAGGATGAAAAAGTTACCCTGATAAAGATGGATATTGAAGGTGCAGAGTATGATGCATTAAAGGGTGCGGAGAAAACCATAAAGAAAGATAAACCAAGATTAGCTATATCCATATATCACAATCCGAGTGATTATTGGAGAATTTATGAATTAATCCATGAGTTTTCAAGTGAGTATAAATTTGCAGTAAGACACCATCAGAATAACCATTTAGATACTGTTTTATATGCATGGGTGGAGGATTAAAAATGTTAATGGTATTTATGTCACAGCCGGATTTCGCATGTAATTGTCATGCGTTATGGAAATATGTTAAACAGCACACAGACTTTGAAACAGCCTGGATTATAAAGAAACCGGCATATTATGAAATATTGAAAGAACGTGGAATAAGATGTGCTGTTTATGATACGGTAGAGGCTAATAAAATAATAGAGAAAGCAAATGTCCTCATTGCCAATTCGTATACATTTCTTAACATAAATAAAAGAGAAGACCAGTTGCTTGTGAATGTGTGGCATGGAAGTGGCGTAAAAGCCCATGATTATTATGACCATAATTTGAATCCACGTCATCTGATAAAACTGAAAAATTATTTTGGAAAAGTTGACCTTATGTGTGTGCACAGCCTGGATGACCGGTTTAAGCTTGCGGCAATGCTAAACTTTGACTTACGAAAAATTTATGTTACAGGGCAGCCCCGCCTGGACTGCGTGAAAAAGTCAGATGGAAAAGGGATATTAAAAAAAGTGTTGGGAGAAAAGATATCGCGATATGAACATCTCATCTTTTTTGCACCATCCTATCGTTCCAACATGAGCTGCCATGCCGGAAAGATTTTTTCTGACAACATTTTCCGACTGGATGATTTTGATAATCAGGCTTTGGATGAATTTTTAACCCGCAATCATGCGGCACTTATATATAAGCTTCATCCGATTGAGCAGACAGCATTCTTAGGCAGGAATTTTGTGATGTCGGAGCATTGTTACGAGCTGACGGATGAAATGTTATTTAAAAAAGATGTCAGATATGATGAATTATTAAACAGCTTTGATGTTATGGTAAGTGATTATTCCTCCATTGTATATGATTATCTTTTACTGAACCGGCCGGTGGTATATCTTCTTCCGGATTTTGAAGAGTATAAAAATTCAAAGGGATTTGTATTCCATAATATTTCTCTTTATATGCCGGGCGAGAAAGTATATGATTTTAAAAACCTTCTGCGTGCATTGGATGAGGCATTTGTAAATCCGGATAAGTATATTGATTTAAGAAATAATGTTCTTCTGAACAGATTTGATTATACCGATGATGGTTCAGCAGAACGCTGTTTTCAGCAGATTATGAGCTTTAAAAAGCTGAATGATGAGTATGTTCCTTATCAGAGTGATCCAAAGACCGTGCCGCCAACCGTTACGGAACAGATTGCAAAATATGTTGACAGTAGTAAGTATTATCTTATCGACAGCAGAAAAATATATGACGATAAAGAAAAGCTTCTGGATGAAATCAACAGCGCAGAAAAAGTATATTATATTACTTCGGAAATACCGCCGGAATTCAGAAGCGTGAGTGCAAAAAATTCATACCGGATTGTGGATATTGAATTATTTGAGGAAATGAAAAATAATCCGAAGGTGAATATTGCACATATTATGGGCGGTGTGGATTACGAAAAGTTCTGTGTGGAAAGCACAGCCACTGAGAATAAAAAGAAGAGAATCGGTTTTGCGGGAACGATTGATAACCGGATATATTTTTCGATGGTTCAGTGTATCTGCGAGGAGTTTTCCGATTGCGAGGTTATATTTGCAGGAACGATCATAGGAGATTATCCGGCATGGCTTGGTGGTTTTGACAATCTTACCTATATCGAAGCGGAATATGACAAATTACCTGAGATTATCAGCTCCTTTGATGTTGCAATTCTTCCAATCTTTGGAGGTCATAAGAAGACTGTTCCGGTAGAACTGTTCCAGTATCTTGCCTGCGGAAAGAATGTGGTAGCATCAGAGATAGAGAATTTACCGGAATGTGAAGCTATTTTCGCAAGTAAATCAACGTCAGAGGTAATCGATAACATAAGCCTCATATTGTCGGGTGATTTGCAGGAGAAGAACAGAGAGAGTGCAAAGGCGGTTGCATTGGAATATGACTGGGAGAAAGTTGCCAAAGATATGACAGAGGATAAATACAATTACAGCTTTGCGGAATAAGGATAAATGCAGATAAGTATTGTTTGAATATGTATATGGAGGGGAAAATGACAGATGTGATTATACTTGCCGGAGGAATCGGCAGCAGATTAAAGTCGGCGGTACCAAAACAGTTCATAGAGATAGATGGCTGTCCGATTATTGTACATACGATAAAAAATTTTCAGGACAATCCGAATATTGATCATATTATAATTGTCTGCCTGGAAAAATGGATTGAGTATACGAAAGAAATTGTAAAGAAATATCATCTTGATAAAGTGACGGATGTTGTTCCGGGAGGAGAAACAGGACATATCTCCACCAGAAACGGAGTCTATTTTTTGAAAAACAGATTGTCGGAGGATGACTATGTAATTATCCATGATGCGGCCAGACCAATTGTATATCAGGATATTATCGATGATTTGATTGAAAAAGCAAAAGCCAATGGAAATGCCTGCAGTGCTGTCTCCTGTTACGAAACGGTTGTCCTGACAGAAAACTGGACATCAGGCAAAGAACAGATAGACCGTAACCGAATCGTAAGAGTTCAGACACCGCAATGCTACAACTACGGACTGATAAAATCACTCTACGAAAAAGCAGACAAGGACAATCGGGAAGACTTTGTTTATGCCAATATTCTTGCGATGAACTATGGCGTAGAGATTTATTTTTCCAAAGGAACAAATAACAATATTAAAATTACAACCAAGGATGATATCGCATTGTTCCGTGCACTGCTTTATTATATCAACAATGCCGAAGGTGAGGAGAATTAAATGGTATTAAGTTTACTGGAAGAACAGGAGTATAAAAGATACATAGAGGCATTTGATTTTTCAAAATATATGAAAGATAAAACCTTTCTGATAACCGGAAGCAACGGAATGACTGGACAGGCTATGGTAAAGTGGATTTTATACCTGAATAGCAGATATCAGATGAATGCAAAAATATTTGCATCCACCCGTAATCCAAAACACATTCCGGATTACATGGATGGCTCTGAAAATGTAGTGATGTGTGAGTTTGGAAAAGAGGAAGAAGCCATTGGAGAAGAGAAGGTAGATTATATCATTCATGCGGCTTCCCCGACAGAAAGAGATTTTTTTCTAAAATACCCGGTTGAGACCTATAAGGTTATTGTGGATGGAACAGCACATATGCTGGAACTGTGTGAGAAGAAGAAAGCGTCCTTTATACTGCTTTCGTCAGTAGAAGTGTATGGTGCATACAACAGTAAGGAAGCAATTGATGAAAAAAAGGTCGGAGCGGTTGACAGCCTGAATATTCGAAGTGGTTATCCTCTGGGGAAAAAAGGAGCAGAATTTTTAACCTATTCTTATTGCAAAGAATATGGCTGCAATGCGAAAATTGTCAGAATTTCTGCAATTCAGGGACTTTACCAGCCATACAATGAATTGCGCATCTATAATGAAATAACAAGATGCATCATGGAAAATAAAAATCTGATTATGAAGTCTGATGGAAAAAGCAAGAAGAGTATTATTTATACCTTGGATGCGGTTTCCGGAATTTTTAAAACCTTGTTTGAAGGTGAAAAGGGAGAGGTCTATAATCTAACCAACCCGGATACCTTTTTAACAGTAAATGAATTTGCGGAAAAGATATTTGAAAAATTTAATGACAAAGTGCATATAGAATTTGACATAGGCTCAGAGAGTGAAACAGGATATCTGCCGCATTTGGAAATTCTTCAGGATACAGAGAAAATATTAAAACTGGGATGGAAACCGATTACAGACTTGTACAGGATTTATGAAATCGACCTGAAGAGATGGAATTTTTCCTGGGGAGAAAAGTAAAGAAAGGATTTGCCTGTGTATATTGAAAAGATAAATACTCCGGAAGATATAAAAAAATATAACATAAATGAATTAGAAGTATTGGCACAAGAATTAAGAGAAGCAATCATAAATAAGGTGAGTGATTGCGGCGGACATCTTGCTTCCAACCTTGGCATTGTAGAGCTGACCATAGCCCTTCATTATGTTTTTGATGCACCAAGGGATAAGTTTGTGTTTGATGTTTCCCATCAGACCTACTGCCATAAAATGCTTACCGGAAGAAAAGCCGCTTTTATTAAAAAAGAAAATTATAAAGATGTCACAGGATTCAGTAATCCAAAAGAAAGCGAGTATGATTTATTTGCCCTTGGACATACTTCTACTTCCGTTAGTCTTGCGTGTGGACTGGCAAAAGCAAGAGATTTAAAACACGATTCGGAAAATGTGATTGCCGTTATAGGAGATGCTTCATTGGATGGCGGAGAAGCATTTGAAGCACTTAATTGTGCAGCGGAAATCAACAGTAACCTGATAGTGGTAATTAATGATAATGAAATGTCTATTCCGGAAAACCACGGAGCGTTGGGACGGCACTTAAAACAGTTGAAAGAATCCGCTGGAAAGCAGAAAGATAATTTCTTTAAAGCCTTGGGATTTGAATATCATCTGATTGAAAACGGAAATGACCTGGAATCCGTTATAAAAGAATTGGAAAGCGTAAAAGACACCAAAGTTCCTGTGGTTGTCCACGTTTGCACCCAAAAGGGAAAAGGCTATAAGCCGGCGGAAGAAAATAGTGAAAACTGGCATTGGGCAAGACCTTTTGACAAAGAGACCGGAAAAAATAAGAATGCCGGAATAGGCGAAAACTATGGAAATATTGTCGGAGAACATTTACTGAACAGAATCCAAAACGATCCGGAAGTTGCAGTAATAGCAGCATCCACTCCCATATGTATTGGCTTTGATAAAACAAGAAGAGAACTTGCGGGAAAACAATATATCGATGTAGGAATTGCAGAGCAGAATGCGGTTACAATGGCGGTGGGAATGGCAAAAAGAGGCTGTAAACCGGTATTTGCAACGAATGGTACTTTTATCCAAAGAGCATATGACCAGATTGAACAGGAAATGTGTATCAATCAGATACCGGCAACGATGATTGTAACCCATGCGTCTGTTTTCGGACACCACAATGACACACATATTGGAATTTTGGATATTCCATTACTTGCCAATATTCCAAATTTAACTTATTTGGCACCTGTGAATAAGGAAGAATATCTTGCTATGCTGGATTGGAGCATCGACCAGAAGGAGAAGCCGGTAGCCATAAGAGTGCCATGGACCGGAGTTAAGCACAGCGATTATGATGTGGCAGAAGAGTATGATAAAGTGTCCTATATGGTTATGCAAAAAGGGCAGGATGTATGTATCCTTGCACTTGGCGGATTTTATGAGCTGGGTGTTAAGACGGCGGCATTGATAAAAGAAACAAAGAATATACAGCCGACAATTATAAATCCAAGATTTATTACAGGCCTGGATGAGAACAGACTTGACTGGGTACTTGAGAATCACAAGATTGTTGTAACCATAGAAGATGGAATACTAAGCGGTGGTTTCGGTTCAAAAATTGCGCAGTATTATTCGGACAAAGATATTAAGGTTTATAATTTTGGATTTTCCATGGATATACCAAGGACATATGAGCCGGCTGAACTCATGGCTGAAAATTCGTTGACGGAAGAAAAAATCGTTGAAAAAATATTTCACCGGTAGATTCATTGGAAGGCATATCATAAAATGCAGCTCCTGTGTAACGCAGGAGCTGTTTTTTATCACTTCTGATTATTTAATTGATTTACTTCTTCTATCGAAAGATTGCAAAGTTTTGCGATTTCCTTTGCATCAAACTTTCCTGTTTTTAAAAGACGAAGGGCAGTATCGGTAGAAGCTTGCTTTAATCCCTGTTCAACACCGGCGTCAAATTCAGCTTTTCTCAGTTTTTTCTCTTCTTCAACTTTATCATATTCAAAAATACTCATAGCAATTACCTCCGCCTGATTCTTCCTAAGAAAATCTGCCAGAATATTTTCCTGAATGCATTCGGTGACAGCCTTTTGCACGGCATCATCCAAAGGCATCTGTTCTGCAAGGGAACGAACCTTTGCAACATAAATGGAATATTCCTTTAATATCTGGCAATGGGACATTAACTCGGTGTTGTGTCCTGCGTTTACATTGAATGTAGTAACAATAAGTTCTAACGATGGATTGTCAGTTACATGATAAAAAGCATCTGACAAACGGCTGGTATAGCAATCATCTATCGGTGTGCTTCCATTATAAAATACAATAAAATGGGGATTTGGAATTTTTTGTAGTGCAGAAGAATACAGGGATTTCTTATCCACAAGCTTCTGGTATTCCGCTGCGATGTAGAATAAATCCCGAAGCGGAATATTTGGATTCATTGTGGACTGATGCTCGTATAGATAGAGATTCATGTCCAGAATAAAAGCCAGATCGTTCTTCATTCCCATGTAAATGGCATTTTCCAGGGTTACAATTTCAAGTGCACCGGAATCCGTGTAATGGCTGTTATTAACTGCATTATAAAGGGATAATAACGCCTCTTTATCCGAAAATAACATCCGGGAAACAGTGTCCTTAAATTTGCGGTTCGCCACCGGTGTGCGTTTCGTTGTTTCATTTGCTTCATGTGCTTTTCCTGTCATAGGCAAGTCCTCCTTGTGTGTGGCAGGAGGATAAGCAGCAATAGAAAATAAATATCATATCCAGTGGCAAAAGATTACCTGCTATCGAATAATGGCAGTTATTTCCATACTGTATCGCTCCTGCTTTTTAGTTAAATAGTGAATCAAAAGCATAGATAGATACAGAAATGCTGGGTTCTATGCAGAACCGGATTTGAACTATAGAAAGTGCCATATAGATTGTATAATATATACTTTTTCACATTTTAACATAGGAAGAGGGCAGGAGCAAGACAGAAAAATTATTCCGCTTCTATTTCCGCCTTGATTTCATCTTCGGTTGCCGCCATTGCCTGTAAAGTCATGGTAAGCAGTTTCTCTAAATCCCAGCCAAGCTGAGCGGCACCGCGCTCGATGACCTCGCGGGAACATCCGGCAGCAAAGCCTTTGCTTTTATATTTCTTCTTTAAGGATTTTAATTCCATATCTTTCGTGCTTTTGGACGGACGCATCAGTGCAGCAGCCCAGATAAGACCGGTTAATTCGTCTGCAGCAAATAAGACCTTTTCCATTTCGTGAAGCGGTTCCACATCAATGGTTGTGCCACATTCTACGGTAATGCCGTAGCCGTGGGAGCAGACCGCATGAATAATGTCATCCGAAACGCCGCCCTCCTTTAACAATTCCGGAGCCTTAAGACAATGCTCGGCAGGATATAATTCGAAGTCGATATCGTGAAGCAGTCCCACGATACCCCAGTATTCAGCATCCTCACCATAGCCTAATTCATTGGCATACCATTTCATAACAGCTTCAACCGTAAGCGCATGCTGAATATGAAAAGGGTCTTTGTTATATTTTTTCAGTAATGCAAAAGCATCATTTCTTGCAATGTGTTCCATTTTTTCGACCTTCTTTCTTTTGTCAGTTCAGTAAAAATATACACCGGATAAAATAAATGTGCAAATCAAATTTGTGTGGAAAAAGGGCATTTTTTTGCATATGGCATCATTATCCAAAGAAATGCTACAGGGATTGTTAAGAGGAAAGCTTGGTTTCAACGGAATGATTACTACAGATGCCACCAATATGGTAGGCTTTGGCTGTGCCGGAAGACGTAAAGAGCTGCTTCCGAAATCCATCAATGCAGGCTGTGACATGCTTTTATTTACGAAGAATCTGAAAGAGGATTACGAGACTGTTTTAGAGGCAGTTAAGAGTGGCATAATTTCAGAAGAACGTCTGAATGAGGCGGTTACTTATATTTTGGCAACAAAAGCATCTTTGAAGCTGCATGAGAAACAGAAATCGCATACTCTGATTCCGGATGAGTCCGCCCTTGATATTTTGCGTTGTAAGAAGCATATTGACATGGCATATCAGGTATCCGATAAAGCAATTACACTGGTAAAGGATGAGCAGAATCTTCTGCCACTTTCTAAGGATAAATATAAGAAGGTACTGACCATCGTATTAGGAGATGCTATCAGTGCCAGCGGAAAACCGACAGTGGGAGACCACCAATCGGATATAATGCACCTTGAAGAGAACCAAAAAGAAATCCTTTTACTGGTACAAAAAAGTAATCGAAAGTAACGGAGAAATTCTAAGATAAACGGCTGTTATTATCTTAAAAAATATTGCATATTTATGAAAAAATAGGAAAAAAGTAAAAAAACCCCCTTGTTCTATCAGAAAACCTGTTTTATAATAGAGGGAAAAATGAACAGGCAATACGGAGGAAGAAGTAGAAATGAGCAAGAAACTGATTATCGTAACATCACCGCCAGCTTGCGGGAAAACATATATTTCAAAAGAACTGGCAAAGAGATTAAATCATATTGTATATCTGGATAAGGATACTTTAATTACATTATCTAAACAGATTTTTGTAGTGGCTGGACAGCCATATAATAGAAGCAGTGATTTCTTTGAGAAGAACATTCGTGATTATGAATATGAATGTGTCGTAAATCTGGCACTGGAGGCATTGGAGTATGAAGATCTGGTTCTTATCAATGCACCATTTACAAGAGAAATCCGTGATATGGAATATATCAAAGGTCTGAAAGCCCAGCTGGCAAAGAAAGATGCTACATTAGTAACAATCTGGGTACAGACAGATCCGGAAATCGTTCATGAGAGAATGATTACCAGAGCATCTGACCGTGATGATTGGAAGTTAGAGCACTGGGATGAATATATTGCATCCTGTAACTTTGAGATTCCGGAAGATCTGCATGATCCTAATGTAAAAGATGATTTACTGATTTTCAATAACAACAATGATGAAGAGTTTGAAAAGTCCATGAAAGAGATTACTGGAATCTTAAATGAGACTATCAATCAGGACTAATTACATAGTTTAAAAGTGGAACCCCGGGCAAAATG
>OIDN01000519.1_pt1 | contig 10190 bp, 7 predicted proteins | sample 1581581 | NCBI WGS metagenome assembly OIDN01 (sample SAMEA3882535, study PRJEB24775) | human gut metagenome | biome: human-associated habitat; feature: intestine environment; material: feces | place: Netherlands | collected 2009/2010
TTGGTTCTGCTCTGGCTGCTCTGGAAGCTCCGGACGATCTGTCTGATCCGGCTTACAAGCCGATTCTCGACCTGATGGATGCAGTTGACGAATACATTCCGACTCCGGAACGTGACGACGCTAAGCCGTTCCTGATGCCGATCGAAGATGTCTTCACCATCTCCGGCCGTGGCACCGTGGTGACCGGCCGTGTCGAGCGTGGTAAGCTCCCGGTCAACTCCAACGTCGAGATCGTCGGCATCCGTCCGACCCAGACCACCACCGTCACCTCCATCGAGACCTTCCACAAGCAGATGGACGAGTGCGAGGCTGGCGACAACACCGGTCTGCTGCTCCGCGGCATCAACCGTGACCAGGTCGAGCGTGGCCAGGTTCTGGCTGCTCCGGGCTCCGTGACCCCGCACACCAAGTTCGAGGGCGAAGTCTACGTGCTGACCAAGGACGAAGGCGGCCGTCACTCGCCGTTCTTCTCCAACTACCGTCCGCAGTTCTACTTCCGTACCACCGACGTCACCGGCGTCATCACCCTGCCGGAAGGCGTTGAGATGGTGCAGCCGGGCGATCACGCTACCTTCGGCGTTGAGCTGATCCAGCCGATCGCTATGGAAGAGGGCCTGACCTTCGCAGTGCGTGAAGGCGGCCACACCGTCGGCTCGGGCCGTGTCACCAAGATCATCGAGTAGTTTCTACCCGACATCAAGACACGCTTGAACTAGCGTTTTAAAGAAACCTCCCAAGGATGCGAATCCGAGGGAGGTTTCTTTATATATGGAAGGGCAATGCTCCAAAGTATGCACGCCGTGGCATAATAAGCAAGGCTTTTTGTAAGCTTTTCCGTCAGATGAAGAAATAGGTGAGTTAATTTGGCACAGACTACCAATGACATCAAGAACGGTTCTGTTCTGAACCTCGATGGCCAGCTGTGGACCGTCATCAAGTTCCAGCACGTCAAGCCGGGCAAGGGCCCCGCCTTCGTGCGCACCACCATCAAGAACGTGCTTTCCGGCAAGATCGTCGACAAGACCTTCAACGCGGGCATGAAGATGGAATTCGAAACCGTCGACAACCGCAATCTCCAGTACTCCTATGAAGACGGCGACAACTTCGTCTTCATGGACATGACCACCTACGACCAGATCTTCATTCCGAAGACCCTGGTCGGCGACCAGGCCAAGTTCCTGCTCGAAGGCACCGACTGCGTCGTGTCCTTCCACGACGGCACCCCGCTGTCCGTCGAGCTGCCGGCTTCCGTCGTCCTGACCGTCACCCACACCGAGCCGGGCCTGCAGGGCAACCGTTCCAACGCCGGCACCAAGCCGGCCACCGTCGAAACCGGCGCCGAGATCCAGGTGCCGCTGTTCATCGGCGAAGGCGAGAAGGTCAAGGTGAACACCACCGACGGCTCCTACCTCGGCCGCGAGAACTGAGAGTAAGGACAGCGAAGTTTCATGGCACGTTCCACCGCTCGCAAGAGGGCTCTGAACACGTTGTATGAAGCGGATGAGAAGGGACAGGACATCCTGTCCCTTCTTGCTGAGCGCATCGAGCAGCCCGGCGCTCAGACCCCGCTGCCCGACTACGCCATCGAAATCGTCCGTGGCGTGGCGGAGCATATCGCCGCCATCGACGCCATGCTTGACGAACATTCCACCGGTTGGAAGGTCAAGCGCATGGGCGTCGTCGACCGCAATATCCTGCGCATCGCCGCATGGGAGATCATGTTCAACGATGATGTTCCCAACATGGTGGCCATCGATGAGGCGTTGAGCCTTGCCAAAACGCTGTGCGACGACGATTCGCCGGCGTTCATCCATGGTCTGCTCAGCGCGGTGAGCGCCGATGCGGAAGCCACTGAAGTGGCCGAACAACCGACCGAACCTTCGGCTGAATAAAGCCGAAAGTTAAGCGATTCGGCCGGGTCGCGAGTCCTAACCGGCCGCTATCCTTGGTACGAATACCTTGACTATAAGGGGGTTTTGGTGAACCAGTATGATTCCGAAGCCGTGATGTTTGACCCTCAGGATGCCGTTCTTGTTCTCGAAGACGGACAGGTGTATGTGGGCGAGCCATACGGCGCGATCGGCACGACCAGCGGGGAGATCGTTTTCGCGACCGGCATGACCGGCTACCAGGAAACGCTTACCGATCCCAGCTACGACCGTCAGATCGTGGTACAGACGTTCCCGCACATCGGGGACACGGGAATCAACGGGGAGGATCCGGAATCCTCCAGAATCTGGGTCGCAGGCTATGTGGTGCGCGATCCCAGCCCGAATGTGAGCAACTGGCGCGCCACCGGCAGCCTTGACGACGATCTCGAATCCAACCACATCGCCGGCATCAGCCATATCGACACGCGCAAGCTGGTACGCCACCTGCGTTCCGCCGGTGTGATGCGCGCGGCCATCTTCTCAGGCGACGCGCTGCTCGACGGTGACGGCAAACTGCGCACCATCGACTCCATGCTCGACGAGGTCAAGGCCACTCCGCAGATGAAGGGCATGAGCCTCTACGACGAGGTCAGCACCAAGGAAGCCTATACCATCGAACCCTGCGGCGAATTCGAAGGCAAGGAACCGCTGTTCACCGTGGCGGCCGTCGATCTGGGCATCAAGTCCATGACCCCGCATCGCATGGCCGAACGCGGCTGCCGCGTGCATGTGGTGCCGTCCACCATCACCTTCGACGAGCTCCAGTCCCTTAATCCCGACGGCGTCTTTTTCTCCAACGGTCCGGGCGACCCGGAACAGGCCGATCCTGAAGTGAATCTGCTGCGTCAGGTGCTCGACGCCGGATATCCGTTCTTCGGCATCTGCTTCGGCAACCAGCTGCTGGGCCGCGCGCTCGGCTTCGGCACGTACAAGCTCAAATTCGGCCACCGCGGCATCAACCAGCCGGTCAAGGATATGACCACCGGCAAAATCGAAATCACCGCGCACAACCATGGCTTCGCCGTGGATGCGCCAATCGGCGAAACCGTCGACGCGCCATTCGAGAACGGCAAATACGGCAAGGTGTTCGTCAGCCATATCGATTTGAACGATAACGTGGTCGAAGGCCTGCAGTGCGTCGATATCCCGGCGTTCTCCGTGCAATATCACCCGGAAGCCGCCGCCGGCCCGCACGATGCCGCATACCTGTTCGATCGTTTCGTTGATCTCATGCGTTCCGTCAAGGAGGGAACCCGCAATGCCTAAGCGCACAGACATCAAGTCCGTGATGGTCATCGGCTCCGGTCCGATCGTGATCGGCCAGGCCGCGGAATTCGATTATTCGGGCACCCAGGCCTGCCGCGTGCTGCGCGAAGAGGGCATTAGGGTCATTCTGGTCAATTCCAACCCGGCCACCATCATGACCGATCCGGAAATGGCCGACGCCACCTACATCGAGCCGATCTCCACCCCGATCCTCGAGCAGATCATCGCCAAGGAACGTCCTGACGCGTTGCTGCCGACGCTGGGCGGACAGACCGCGCTGAACGCGGCCATGGCGCTGGGCGAGGCGGGCGTGCTCAAGAAGTACAACGTCGAGCTGATCGGCGCGTCCCTTGACGCCATCGATCGTGGCGAGGACCGCGAACTCTTCAAGAAGGTCGTGGAGGAGGCCGGCGCCGAATCCGCCCGCTCCGACATCGCGCATTCCCTTGAGGAAGTCGACAAGATCGCCGAGAAGTTCGGCTACCCGCTGGTGGTCCGTCCGAGCTTCACCATGGGTGGTCTCGGCTCCGGCATCGCGCACGACGAGGAGGAGCTGCACCGCATCGCCGGCGCCGGCATCCACTATTCCCCGACCGACGAGGTGCTGATCGAGGAAGGCATCGAAGGCTGGAAGGAATACGAACTCGAGCTGATGCGCGACAAGAAGGACAATGTCGTGGTCGTCTGCCCGATCGAAAACGTCGACCCGGTCGGCGTGCACACCGGCGACTCCATCACCGTGGCACCGGTCTTCACCCTGACCGACCGCGAATACCAGAAGCTGCGTGACATCGGCATCGCCATCATCCGTGGCGTGGGCGTCGACACCGGCGGCTGCAACATCCAGTTCGCCGTCAACCCGGGCACCGGCCGTATCATCGTCATCGAGATGAACCCGCGCGTGTCCCGTTCCTCCGCGTTGGCTTCCAAGGCCACAGGCTTCCCGATCGCCAAGATCGCCACCAAGCTGGCCCTCGGCTACACGCTGGACGAGATCCAGAACGACATCACCCAGTCCACGCCGGCCAGCTTCGAGCCGACCATCGACTACGTGGTCACCAAGGTGCCGCGTTTCGCGTTCGAGAAGTTCCCGGGCGCCGATCCGACGCTGACCACCTCCATGAAGTCCGTCGGCGAGGCCATGGCTCTCGCGGGCAACTTCCAGGAGTCGCTTGGTAAGGCTATGCGCTCCATCGACAAGCGTCACATGGGCTTCAACTGGGATGGTGACAAGCCGTCCGAGGACGAGGTTTCCCAGCTGCTCGACGCCATCAAGGTGCCGACCGAGCACCGTTATCTGCAGATTCAGCGTGCCCTGTGGGGAGGCGCCACCGAAGAGCAGATCTTCGCGGCCACCAAGATCGACCCGTGGTTCATCCGCCAGTTCGCGCTCATCAACGAGACTGCGCTGGAAGTCAAGAACGCAGAAAAGCTTACCAGGAAGCTGCTGAAGAAGGCGAAGCTCGCCGGCCTGTCCGACCTGCAGATCGCGCACCTGCGCCGTCTGGGAGACGAGGGCGAGAACACCATCCGTGAGCTGCGTTGGTCGTACGACCTCCGCCCGGTGTTCAAGACAGTCGACACTTGCGCCGCCGAATTCGACGCGGCAACCCCGTACTACTACTCCTGCTACGCGGATGAGACCGAGCTGCGTCCTCGCGACCGCGAGGCCGTGATCATCCTCGGCTCCGGTCCGAACCGCATCGGCCAGGGCATCGAGTTCGACTACACCTGTGTGCACGCCGTGCAGGAACTGGGCAAGAACTATGACACGATCATGGTTAACTGCAACCCGGAGACCGTGTCGACCGATTACGACATGTCCGACCGCCTGTATTTCGAGCCGCTCACCTTCGAAGACGTGCTCGAGATCTACGAGGCCGAAAAGAAGATGGGTCCGATCAAGGGCGTCATCGTCCAGCTCGGCGGCCAGACCCCGCTGTCCCTGGCCGCCCGACTGAAGGCCGCAGGCGTTCCGATTCTCGGCACCACGCCTGAATCCATTGATCTGGCCGAAAACCGTGAGCTCTTCGGCGAGGTGCTGAAGAAGGCCGACATGAACGCGCCGCGCTACGGCACCGCGCTGAGCCTGGACGAGGCCCGCGAGGCCGCGCACGCCATCGGATACCCGGTGCTGGTCCGTCCGAGCTACGTGCTCGGCGGCCGTGGCATGGAAATTGTCTACGACGACGCCCAATTGCGCAAGTACGTCGATCGCGCATTGAAGGAAGCCCAGGCCGACACCGTCGTGTCCGGCCGTCTGCCTTCGCCGCTGCTCATCGACAAGTTCCTGCAGGATGCCGTGGAAATCGACGTCGACGCGCTGTTCGACGGCGAGGAGCTGTATATCGGCGGCATCATGGAGCACGTCGAGGAAGCTGGCGTCCATTCCGGTGACGCCGCCTGCACCCTGCCTCCGAGCACGCTGTCCGATGACCAGATCCGTCGTCTGCGTGAAGGCACCTACGCCATTGCCAAGGGCTGTGGCGTGCAGGGCCTGATCAACGTGCAGTATGCCTTCATGGCCAACACCCTGTACGTCATCGAGGCCAATCCGCGTGCCTCCCGTACCGTGCCGTTCGCTTCCAAGGCCACCGGTGTGGCACTGGCCAAGGCCGCCGCCCGCATCATGGTCGGCGAAACCATCCAGCAGCAGCGCGACAACGGCCTGCTCCTGCCTCACGGCGATGGTGGCGACATCCATCGCGGCCAGCAGGTGGCCGTCAAGGAATCCGTGCTGCCGTTCAAGCGTTTCCGCACGCCGCTCGGCAAGACCGTCGACGTGCTGCTCGGACCGGAAATGCGTTCCACCGGCGAGGTCATGGGCTTCGACCGCGACTTCCCGCACGCGTTCGCCAAGAGCCAGCTCGCCGCATACGAAGGCGGCCTGCCGACCAGCGGCAACGTGTTCATCTCCGTGAACGACACCGACAAGCGCCAGCTGCCGCTGTTCGCCGCGCGACTGGTCGAGCTCGGCTTCAACATCTGGGCCACCGAAGGCACGGCATCCGTGCTGCGCCGCTACGGCATCGATTCCAAGATCGTCGACAAGATCAGCGTGCGTATGGACTCCGATCCAGACGACCCGATCACCACCTACCATGCGGAGGGCAGCGTCGGCAAGAACGTCGTCCAGCTGATCGAGGAAGGCGCGATCGACCTGATTCTCAACACGCCGAACTCCCGCGGTTCCCGTTCCGACGGCTACGCCATCCGTTCGGCGGCTATCGCAGCCGACCTGCCGCAGTTCACCACCATGACGGAATTCTCCGCCGTGTTGATGGCTATCGAGGCGGTGCGCAATAATGATTATCAGATCATGAGTATTCAGGATCATTCCACGCAGCTGTTCGAATTGGAAAGCCGTGACTAATGATGAGTAGCCCCAGCAGTGAGGAAGTGAATGCCCAGCGTTCGGATTTCGGTCTGCGACTGAGCAATTCAATGGCCAAATACGGCCCGTTGTGCGTCGGCATCGACCCGCATCGGCAGCTCCTCACTGACTGGGGCTATAACGTCGACGCGTTGGGTGCGGAACTGTATTCCATGCGTATGCTGCAGGCGGCCAATGGCCGTGCCGCAGCTGTCAAATTCCAGTTCTCCATGTTCGAACGGTACGGTTCCAAAGGCATCGCCGCGCTTGAACGCGTGCTCTATGCGGCACGGCAGATGGGTGTCATCACCATCGTCGACTGCCTGCATGGCGGCCTGCCGACCACGATTTCCGCGTTCGCGGACGCCTATTTCAAGCCGGGCGCGCCATTGCTGGCAGACGCCATCACCCTGCTGCCGTATTACGGCGCACGGTCATTGGGAGGCGTCATCAATGACGCGCTCAACAACGGCAGGGGCGTGTTCATCGCCTCGTTGACGTCCAACCAGGAAGGCGCCAGCCTGCAGACGGCGATTCGTCAGGCAGGCGAATACAAGGGTAAAACAGTGGCGTACGGCATCGCCAGCACTGCTCAGAAATTCAATAAGGGCAATGATGGAATGGGTTCCGTCGGCCTTATCATCGGTGCCACCATCGGGCAGTGGATCAACGATTCGGGCGTCGATCCGGCCAAGTTCACCGGACCGATTCTTTCCCCCGGCTACGGATGGCAGGGAGCGGAGACACGTGATTTGAAGACCGTGTTCAAAGGCACCAAGGGCAATGTGCTGGTCACGGTATCTCGTTCCATCGCCACGCATGGTCCCGACATCGCAAAATTGACCGAAGCCACCGCGTCGGTCGCCAGGGATATTCGGCAGGCATTGACCGAGGCTCAAAACGAGAACGCCGATGATGCGGCTGACGGAGACGCCGAATAATTTCTTTTTCTGAATAGTTTCCTTTTTGGAAAACAAGACATAACCAAGAGTGGGGATGGAATGGCTGATTCTCAACATGGACGTTTGATTGTGCTCTGCGGACCCGCCGGAGTGGGCAAAGGCACTGTTCTGGGGCGCGTACGCGAACAGCACCCCGAAATCTGGCTGTCGGTGTCCGCCACGACACGCCAGCCTCGTCCGGGCGAAGTGGACGGCGTGAACTATTTCTTCATGACCGAACCTGAATTCCTGGCCAAAGAAAAGGCGGGGGAGTTTCTCGAAACCGCCGACGTGTTCGGCCTCGCCCACTACGGCACACCCGTGAAACCAGTCGTGGAACATCTGGAACGCAATATCCCCGTGGTCTTGGAAATCGACCTACAGGGAGCCCGGACGGTCAAACGGCGCGCGAAGGAACTCGGCCTCGAAGTGCTTACCGTGTTCATTGAGCCGCCGTCCTTCGAAGAACTGAAACGTCGTCTGATCGGCCGTGGCACCGAAACCCCTCAGCAGCAGGCCAAAAGGCTTGAGACCGCCAAGGTCGAGTTGGCCGCTGCGCCGGAATTCGACAAACGCATCGTCAATAACGTGGTCGACGAGGCCGCAGACGAGCTTTGGCATATCATCGCCGAAGAGTTCGGCCTGTAATCCGTCAATCCGACTATCCAGCCAATAAAAACCGGCATACGAAAAGGGCCTGCACGATTTCGCGCAGGCCCTTTCCGTATGTTTGAATCAGGCGAGACCGGACAGCTTGTCGATCAGCTCCGGATCACGGGTCGCTCCCTTGTCAGCGGAGCGGGCGAAGGCGGCATAAGCCTTCAGCGCCTGAGAAACCTTGCGATCACGATGGGCGACATAGCCATCGCCGGCCTCCAGCTCGGCGCGGCGCTGAGTCAGCTCCTCGTCGGAAAGCTCGACGTTCACCGTACGGTTCGGAATGTCGATGTTGATGATGTCGCCGTTCTTGATCAGAGCGATCGGGCCCTTGTTCGCGGCCTCAGGCGCGATGTGTCCGATCGCCAGACCGGAAGAACCTCCGGAATAGCGGCCGTCGGTGAGCATGGCCACCTGCTTGCCGATGCCCTTGCCCTTCACGAAGGAGGTCGGGTACAGCATCTCCTGCATGCCCGGGCCGCCCTTGGGGCCTTCGTAGCGGATGACCACCACGTCGCCCGGGACGATCTGGCCTGCGTAGATGGCCGCAATGGCGGTCTCCTCGCTGTTGAAGACGCGGGCCGGGCCGGAGTGCTGCTGCATCTCGGGTGCCACAGCGCTGCGCTTGACCACGCAGCCGTCCGGTGCGATGTTGCCCCACAGGATCTGCAGACCGCCGGTGGGGGAGTAGGGATTCTCGATGGGGCGGATGGCCTTTTCGTTCAGGATGTGGGCACCCTTGATGTTCTCGCCCAGGGTCTTGCCGGTGACGGTGGGCACATCCAGATCCAGCAGACCCTTCTTGGCCAGCTCTGCCTGCACGGCGGGGATGCCGCCTGCGGCGTAGAGGTCGGGCATGTGGGTGGGGCCTGCGGGGGCCAGATGGCAGAGGTTCGGGGTCTTGGCGCTGATCTCATTGAACAGCTTCAGGTCGATGGGCACACCGGCCTCGTAGGCGATGGCCAGCAGGTGCAGAACGGTATTGGTGGAGCAGCCCAGCGCCATATCGCAGGTCAGTGCGTTGCGGATGGAGCGCTCGTTGATGATCTGGCGGGCGGTGATGCCCTTGTTGACCATCTCCATGATGGCCATACCGGCGTGCTTTGCCAATTGCAGACGCTTGGAGTAGACCGCCGGGATGGTGCCGTTGCCGGGCAGGGCGATGCCGATGGCCTCGCACAGGCAGTTCATGCTGTTGGCGGTGTACATGCCGGAGCAGCTGCCGCAGCTGGGGCAGCAGTTGCAGGTGCAGTCTTCCAGCTGCTCGTCGGTGATCATACCGGCCTTATAAGCGCCCACGGCCTCGAACATCTTGGAAAGGCTGACTTCCTCGCCGCCGTAGGTGCCGGCCAGCATGGGGCCGCCGGAGCAGACCACGGCAGGCACATCCATGCGGACCGCGGCCATGACCATGCCGGGCACGATCTTATCGCAGTTGGGCACCAGCACCAGACCGTCCAGCTGGTGGGCCATGAGCATGGTCTCCACGCTGTCGCAGATCAGCTCACGGGAGGCCAGGGAGTATTTCATGCCCACATGGCCCATGGCGATGCCATCGCAGACACCGATGGCGGGGATCAGGATGGGGGTGCCGCCCGCCATCTCCACACCGGCCTTGACGGCATCGGCGATCTTATCCAGATTCATGTGGCCGGGCACGATCTCACTGTAAGCGCTGACCACGCCGATCAGCGGGCGCTCCAGCTCTTCGGGGGTGTAACCCAGTGCGTAGAATAAGCTTCGGTTGGGGGCCCGCTCCGAACCCTTGGTCACGTTATCGCTTCTCATAACATATCCTCTTTTCCTTGTAGCAAAAAGCTCCCTCCCAAAGGAGGGAGCTTTTCTTAGTTTTAAAAGCAGCTTTTGGCTGAACTCCTTCCGTCATCGCTTGCGCGATGCCACCTCCCTCACGGAGGGAGGCTTCACGCTGCGGTCAGACAAAAGGCTCCCTCTTTGAGGGGGCTGTCGCCGCAGGCGACTGGGGGAGTTAATTACTTCTTCAACCAGCTCATCATGCTGCGC
>OIDN01000520.1_pt1 | contig 10177 bp, 10 predicted proteins | sample 1581581 | NCBI WGS metagenome assembly OIDN01 (sample SAMEA3882535, study PRJEB24775) | human gut metagenome | biome: human-associated habitat; feature: intestine environment; material: feces | place: Netherlands | collected 2009/2010
GGAAAAGAAGAGCAGTAACAAGATTCAGGATGCCCATGAAGCGATTCGTCCGTCTGATATTACAAGAACACCGGTAATGGTAAAGGAATCTTTATCCAGAGACCAGTTCCGCCTGTATCAGTTAATCTGGAACCGTTTTACTGCAAGCCGTATGAGTGATGCAAAATATGAGACAACATCCGTAAAAATCGGTGCTGGAAAATACTGTTTTACCGTAGCAGCATCCAAGCTCGTATTTGAAGGATTTATGTCTGTATACACCAATGAAGATGAGGAAAAGGGCACACAGAATGTGATGCTTAAGTCTATTGATAAAGATACAGAATTAAGTTTTGATGCATGGGATGAAAAACAGCATTTTACACAGCCGCCTGCTCATTATACCGAGGCATCTTTGGTAAAGGCATTGGAGGAACGTGGAATTGGAAGACCAAGTACCTATTCTCCGACCATAACCACCATTCTTGCCAGAAGATATGTGATTAAGGAAAATAAAAACCTTTATGTTACCGAGCTTGGTGAAGCAGTAAATTCCATTATGACAGAAGCATTTTCCAGTATCGTGGACGAACATTTTACCGCTAATATGGAGTCGCTGCTGGATAGCGTGGAAGAGGGAACCGTAAACTGGAAGACAGTAGTAAGCAATTTCTATCCGGATTTGGATGAGGCAGTAAAGCAGGCAGAAAAAGATCTGGAAAAAGTGCAGATAGCGGATGAAGTGACCGATGTAATCTGTGAAGAGTGCGGCAGAAATATGGTAATCAAATACGGTCCGCATGGATTCCCGGAGTGCCGTAATACCAAACCGTATTTTGAGAAGATTGGTGTTGCCTGCCCGAAATGCGGCAAAGATATTGTACTACGTAAAACCAAGAAAGGCAGAAGATATTACGGATGTGAGAATAATCCGGAATGTGATTTCATGTCATGGGCAAAGCCGTCATCTGAGAAATGTCCGAAGTGCGGAAGTTATATGGTAGAAAAGGGCAATAAGCTTGCCTGTGCCAATGAGCAGTGTGGCTTTTCAGAGGAAAAACCAAAAAAGGATGAAAAGAATTAAAAGTACAATTCAAATCCTTGAATTATCAGAATAAACATGATAAAATATTAAACAGTCTAGTTATTCTGAATATAGCGTGGAGGATATAAGTATGAGCGTTCAGCTGTTGGATAAAACAAGAAAAATAAATAAGCTTTTGCACAATAATAATTCGTCAAAGGTTGTGTTCAATGATATCTGTGAGGTTTTGACAGAGATATTGGATTCCAATATCCTTGTTATCAGTAAAAAAGGAAAGGTACTCGGAAGCAGCCAGTGCCGTGGAATTGATGAGATTCATGAACTGATTGTTGATGAAGTAGGCGGGTTTATTGATTCTATGCTGAATGAAAGACTGCTTGGAATTCTTTCCACAAAGGAAAACGTCAATCTGGAAACATTAGGATTTGAATCAGATATTAAGAAATATTCTGCAATTATTACACCGATTGATATTGCTGGTGAGCGGTTAGGAACATTGTTTGTATATCGTTATGATAACCAGTATGACATTGATGATATTATTCTCAGTGAATATGGAACAACGGTTGTCGGACTGGAAATGATGCGTTCTGTGAATGAGGAAAATGCGGAAGAGACCAGAAAAGTACAGATTGTGCGTTCAGCAATCAGCACACTTTCTTTTTCAGAGTTAGAGGCAATTACTCATATTTTTGATGAGTTAAACGGAACAGAAGGTATTCTTGTAGCCAGCAAAATTGCAGACCGTGTAGGAATTACACGTTCCGTTATTGTAAATGCATTGCGTAAGTTCGAAAGTGCAGGAGTCATCGAATCCCGTTCTTCCGGAATGAAGGGAACTTATATCAAAGTTGTAAATGATGTGGTGTTTGATGAACTTGCCAGAATACGAAAGGCAGATTAACCATAGAAATATAAACAAACAGAATATAAAGAAGAGCACACGGATGGTGCATCGAATAAAGGGATTTATAGTGGAAAAAAGCTGTAAATCCCTTTTATATTGTGTAGCCAATTGGAAAAAAACACTAGATAATGTAAAAATAAGAAAAAAATACTTGTGTTTTTTACAAGATTATTTATAATAAAATATGATGCGATAACAATATGGATAACTATGGAGGTGCAGTATGATAAGTTCAAATGCGTTTGACTATATGAATGTGTTGAATAAGGCCGCAAGTGCGAGCTGGGAAAGAGAACAGTTAATATCAAATAATATTGCAAATGCTGATACACCTGGATATAAACGCCGGGATTTGGATTTTGAAAGTACATTGGAATCCGAACTGGGCAAAAGCAAATATGTTTCACTGGATGACAAGGTGGCAAATATCCATATGGACCATCTGAATGCAAAGACATATATCGACAATGCCTCTTATTCTTACCGCCTGGACGGCAACAATGTTGACCCGGAGCAGGAGAATGTAGAGCTTGCCTCAGAAACAATCCGTTATCTGGGATTGACCAACAGTATCAGTCAGGAAATATCACGGTATAAAACCGTTATTAAATAAAATTGTGTGGGAGGAATAAAGAATGGCATTATTTCAGTCGTTTGATATCAGTGCGTCCGGTATGACGGCGCAGCGTTTTCGTATGGATACCATTTCTGAGAACGTAGCAAATGTAAATACAACCAGTACAGAGAATGGAACACCATACCGCAGAAAAATTGTAACTTTTTCGGAAAAAGGTGTAACTCCGTTCAGCAAAGTGCTTTCTGATTCCCGGGAAGGCTATGTGGGAAACGGAGTAAAGGTTTCTTCCGTGACAGAAGATTATTCTACTGATTTTACTATGGAATATGACCCATCCAATCCGGATGCGGATGAAAATGGTTATGTGTCATATCCGAATGTGAATATAGTAACAGAAATGACGAATCTTATTGATGCCAGCAGAGCATATGAGGCGAACGTAACAGCTTTTGATGCAAGCAAACAGATTGCACAGGCAGGATTACAGATTGGTAAATCATAAAAGATATTTGGAAAGGTGAGATAAACGATGAATGTTAATGTATTAACAGGAGTTTCGTCAGATGTTTTTAATACACAGAATGCAGCTGCAACACAGCAGTCAAACAGTGCGGAAAGCTTTGATAATATTCTTGCAACGGCAATGAACATGGTGAAGGAAACAAATAATTATCAGAACAATGCAGAGGAAGAGGAAATTAAATTTGCATTGGGAGAATCGACCAATACCCATGAATTGCTTGTGGCACAGGAAAAGGCAAACATTGCATTATCCTATACAGTTGCAGTAAGGGATAAAGTAATAGATGCTTACAAAGAAATTATGAACATGCAGATTTAGTATAGGTAGGATGAGTAGATTATGCCAGACAGATTGAAAGCAATATTAGAAAAAATAAAAGAGTGGTGGCTGAAGTTTACAACAAAGCAGAAGACGCTTCTTATCAGTATTACGGCTGTAGTAATTCTTGCATTGGTGATACTGGCTGTCGTGATGACCAAACCTACGATGGTTCAGCTGATAACCTGTGAGGATGCAACGCAGGCATCATCTGTAAAAGACCTTTTGGATGGAAACAGCATAGATTATGAGGTTTCTTCTGATGGAATGACTTTTTCGGTAAATGCAAAGAATCAGGCAGATGCAAATATTTTGCTTGGCTCAAACAGTATTCCGACCAACGGATTTACCATTGATGATGCATTAAGCGGCAGTATCAGCACAACGGAAGCTGATAAGAGTAAACGGTATCAGGTCTTTTTGGAAGATAAATTTGCAAAAGAACTGGAAAATATGGATTTGATTAAGTCGGCAGATGTTAACTTAAATATTCCGGAAGATGATGGAACCTTAGTTACAAGAAATCAGGAGTCCTATGCCAGCGTTAAGCTGGAACTGAACGGAGAGATGTCCGAAGACCAGGCGGCATCTTTAGCAAGATATATAGCAACTGAGATTGGCAATTCTTCCACGGATAATATTACGATTATTGACTCTAATTCCAACCTTTTATTTGCGGGTGGAGAAGAGAGTACAGCAATCGGAACTGCCAGCACACAGCTCAGTTATCAGACAAAGAAAGAAACACAGGTGAAGAAGGCTGTTACAGATGTGATTAAGGGAACAGACCTTTATGATACGATTGATGTAGGATTAAATTTAAAGCTGAATTTTGATCAGGTTACGACTAATGAGACAAATTATTCTGCGCAGGGAGACAGGGATGAAGGACTGATTACCCATGAGGACCGTTATCAGTCAGACTCAACCGGTGGTACGTCGGGAACACCGGGAACAGACTCTAATGGAGATGGAACAACTTATGTACTTCCGGATGGAAGCACATCAGAAAGCTCTGTTACAGATGATTCCATTGACCGTGCACTGGATGAAAAGAACACCCAGACCATTGGCTCTGTAGGAGATATAGAATATGACCAGTCATCCATATCTGTAACGGTAGCCCGTTATGTGACTTATAATGAGGATACCTTAAAAGCAGATGGTACTCTGGACAATATGACCTTTGATGAATTTGTAACACAGAATAACAACCGGGTAAAGGGAACGGTAGATCAGGATCTTTATACTATGGTATCCAATGCAACCGGTATCCCGGCATCTAATATTTCGATTGTCAGCTATGATATTCCGATGTTTGAATATTCTAAGGGCAGCGGCAGGGGCTTTCAGGATTACCTGCAGATTATTCTTGCGGTTCTGATTTTTGCACTGTTAGGATATGTGGTATTCCGCAGTACCAGAAAAGAAAAAGAAACTGAGATTGAACCGGAGCTTTCTGTAGAATCGTTGCTTGAGACAACCAAGCAGGCAGAACAGGAAGATTTGGAAGATATTGGTTACAATGAGAAGTCAGAGATTCGTGTCCTGATTGAAAAATTCGTAGATGAAAATCCGGAGGCTGTTGCGTCGTTGCTTCGTAACTGGCTGAATGAGGAGTGGGAATAAATGGGAACAGAAGAATATAATGGCATTCAGAAAGCGGCAATATTGCTGATAGCATTAGGACCGGAGAAGTCGGCCAGTATTTTCAAACATTTAAAAGAAGATGAAATAGAAGAACTGACACTGGAGATTGCAAATACCAGAAGCGTGTCACCACAGACCAAAGAAAGTGTATTAAACGAATTCTATCAGGTATGCCTTGCACAGCAGTATATTGCAGAAGGTGGTATTGGCTATGCCAAAGAACTCCTGGATAAGGCATTAGGCAGCGACAAGGCACAGGAGGTTATTACAAAACTGACAGCATCCCTTCAGGTTCGTCCGTTCGAATTTGTACGAAAGACAGATCCAAGTCAGGTGTTGAACTTTATTCAGGACGAGCATCCACAGACCATAGCCATGATTTTGTCATATCTGTCACCGGCACAGTCTGCAATGATTTTAGGAGCCCTGACACCGGAGAAACAGGCAGATGTTGCAAAACGTATTGCCAAGATGGACAGGACTTCACCAGATGTAATCAAAGAGGTAGAGCGTGTGTTAGAGAGAAAACTTTCTTCCCTGATCAATCAGGATTACACAATTGTGGGTGGTGTAGATGCTATCGTTGGTATTTTGAATACGGTAGACCGTGGAACAGAGAAACATATTATGGAATCCTTAGAAATCGAAGAGCCGGAACTTGCAGACGAAATCCGCAAGAAGATGTTTGTGTTCGAAGACATCCTGTTGCTGGACGACCGTGCAATCCAGCGTGTGCTGCGTGATGTGGACAACAATGACCTTGCTGTTGCGCTGAAGGGTGCCAACGAAGAGGTTCAGAATGTTATCTTTAAGAACCTGTCCAAACGTCTTGCTGCCATGATTCGTGAAGATATGGAATTCATGGGTCCGGTAAGAATGAAGGATGTAGAAGAAGCACAGCAGAAGATTGTTGGTATTATTCGTAAACTGGAAGACTCCGCAGAAATTGTAATTTCCCGTGGCGGAGGTGATGAGATTATTGTCTAATTTATATAAACAGCGTTTTATCACGAATGAATCTGAGAGCCGCGTGATTAATTCCAATACGCTGGCGTATCGTATTTTAGAAGAACAGTCCCGGGCTCTTGCAAAGACAAGAGAACCGGAACAGCCACAGGCAGAGTCAGGTGGATTTGTAGAAGGAATTGCTGCACCACAGGTGGAAACAATTGATTATGAAGCAGAGGCAAAGGAAAAAGCAGAAGAAATTTTAGCACAGGCAAATGCCGAAGCAGACGAAATCCGAAAAGCAGCCCGGGAGGAAGCAGACGAAATTCGTAAGCAGGCACAGGAACAGGGACAGGCAGAAGGTTTGGAACAGGGAATGCAGGAAGGTGCTGCGGTTTATGATGCAAAGTTAGAGAGCATTGGAAAAAGGGAACAGCAGCTGCAGGATTCTTATCTGGAACAGATGCGGGAACTGGAACCGAAGCTTGTACATACAATTACAGATGTGGTTTCCCATGTTTTCCATGTGCAGTTCCATGATAAGGATGAGATTGTACTTTATCTTGTAAAACGGGCAATGGAATCCATTGACGGACCGAAAGAATTTACAATCAAAGCAGGTCCGAAACAGGCAGCATATCTGGAAGAACATAAACAGGAGCTGTTAGAATGCGTGGGACAGAATGCAACTTTGGATTTAGTTACCATTCATTCCATGACTGAAGGAGAATGTATCATAGAGACAGATACAGGAGTGTTTGAGTGTGGAATGGATGTACAGCTGGATAATCTGATTCGTGATATACAGTCATTGTGTATGTGAGGAAAAAAGAGTGACATGTGATTTGGAAAAATATCAGTTACTTTCGGATAAGACATATTATACCTGCCTTGGAAGAGTGTCTAAGGTAGTAGGTCTTACCATTGAATCTATCGGACCGGAAGCAAAACTGAATGACTTGTGTAAAATATATCGGGATAGAGAGCAAAAAGAATATGTCATGGCAGAGGTAGTCGGTTTTAAGGATAACCGGCTGTTATTGATGCCTTTTGACAGTATTGAAGGTCTGGGTGTTGGATGTATCGTAGCAAATACGGGACATCCTTTGTCTGTTTTGGTGGGAGATGAGGTTTTAGGTCATATTCTGGATGGAATTGGACGACCGACAGATGTGGATGAGATTCATACCGATAAGGAATATCCGATTGAAGCCCCACCACCAGATCCGATGAAGCGTGAAATCATCAGTGAGGTATTACCACTGGGAGTTAAAGCGGTGGATGGATTAATTACCATTGGAAAGGGACAGCGTATTGGAATTTTTGCGGGTTCCGGAGTTGGTAAGAGTACCCTGCTTGGTATGTTTGCAAGAAATACCAAAGCGGATATCAATGTAATTGCCCTGATTGGAGAGCGGGGCAGAGAGGTGAGAGAATTTATTGAACGGGACCTTGGCGAAGAAGGTATGCGCCGTTCGGTGGTAATTGTGGCAACTTCAGATAAACCGGCATTGATTCGTAATAAAGCAGCCAAAACTGCAACAGCTGTAGCAGAATATTTCAGGGATCAGGGAAAAGATGTACTGCTGATGATGGATTCACTGACCCGATTCTCCATGGCGCAAAGAGAAATCGGACTTGCTACCGGGGAACCACCGGTTACCCGTGGATATCCGCCAAGCGTGTATTCGGAAATGCCGAAATTATTAGAGCGGGCAGGAACAGCAGAAAGAGGTTCTATTACCGGACTTTATACGGTGCTGGTAGACGGTGACGATTTTAATGAGCCGATTACCGATACAGCAAGAAGTATTCTGGATGGACATATTGTGTTATCCAGAAAATTAGGACATAAGAATCATTATCCGGCAATCGATATTTTGCAGAGTATTTCCCGTGTAATGAGTTCCATTGTTTCGGTGGAGCATAAGGCGGTGGCAGGAAAGCTGAAAAATGTACTGGCAACCTATCAGGAAGCAGAAGATTTGATTAATATTGGCGCTTATAAGAGCGGCTCCAATGAAGAAATTGATTATGCGGTTTCTAAGATAAAAGCGGTCAATGAGTTTCTGTGTCAGAGGACTGATGAAAAATTTACATTTGAAGAAGAATTGACATTGTTGGAAGATGTATTCAAGTAGGAATGAGATATGGCAAAATTTATTTACCGAATGCAGAATATTTTAGATATTAAATTAAAACTGGAAAGTCAGGCAAAGATTGCATACAGCCAGGCAAATGCAGCACTCCGGGAAGAAGAGGCAAAGCTTTTAAAACTCTTTGAGCGGAAGAATGCATATGATAACCGGGCAAAAGAGTTGGTTGAAGGCAAAATAGATTTGCTGGAAATAAAAAAATGCAGACAGGCAATTGAAAGCATGAAGGTGTTGATTCGAAGACAGATGATGCAGGTGCAGGTAGCAGAGAAAAATGTGGAAGCCGCCAGGCAGAAACTGGAAGAAGTTATGAAAGAGCGAAAGACGCAGGAAAAACTACGGGAAAAGGATTTTGAAGATTTCAAACAACAACTGGCGCAGGAAGATAACAAGGTAGTAGACGAACTGGTAAGCTATAGCTATGGCAGACCGAAAAAATAGACAGGTGGTGTAACGATGGCAGAAGAAATGGATAAGAAAGCAGCAAAGAAAGCGGAGAAGGCAAGAAAGAAGGCAGAAAAAAAGGCTGCAAAGAACATGGAAACTGATTTGGAAAATACAGAAGAAGAGGAAGGCAGTTCTTCAAAACTGGCAGTTGCTCTGGTAACATTGGTCATCATTATTGTATGGCTGGCAATACTGGCACTGCTGATTAAATGGGATGTTGGAGGATTTGGCTCTACGGTAATGCGTCCACTATTAAAAGATATTCCGTATGTCAACCGGATTTTACCGGACTCTGAGGACGATCTTTCTACGGAAGAGGATTATCAATATAAGAACATGGATGAAGCGGTAGCTTACATAAAAGAACTGGAGCAGGAACTGGCACAGGCACAGCAGGGGAGCAGTGAAAACAGTGCCTATATCGCGGATTTGGAAGCACAGTCCCAGAAGCTGAAAGAATATGAAGCAAATGAGGCTGCTTTTGAAGAAGAAAAAGAAAAATTTTATAATGAGGTTGTTTTTTCGGACCAGGCACCCGATATAGAACAATATAAGGAATATTATGAGAGCATTGATCCGGATAATGCGGAACTTTTGTATAAACAGGTAGTGGAACAGCAGCAGACAGACAGTAAGATATCTGATTATGTTAAGGGCTATTCCCAGATGAAACCGAAGGAAGCAGCAGCCATATTTGACACCATGACAGATAATCTGAATCTGGTGGCACAGATATTGGAAAATATGGATGCGCAATCAAGAGCTGATATTCTAGGGAAAATGAATTCTGATACAGCCGCAAAGGTGACAGAAATCATGAATCCTTCAGAATAAATAAAATTGAATAAAGAAGAAAGGAGGAAGAATACATGACGAGTGCAAAGATTTCGGGAATGGTATCAACCCCTGGAACTTTAGACACAGGACTTTCCAAAGCGACGGGCACTGTGGAAAAAGGGCTATGTGCAACTGCACAGGCAAGCTTTGCTTCTGTGATGGAACAGAAAACATCCGGTTATGGAAACCAGCAGCTTACCAGCGAAAATCCGGTAGGAAAAGAACCTGCAGCAACAGCCACACAGCCGGCAGCTGTAGCAGACAGCACAAAGAAACTGAATGTAAAGGAGAATTCTCCTACACAGAAAGTGGAAGAGCTGCAGAATCAGCTGGAAGACACAAAGGATGCATTTGAAACTGGTGTAAAAGAAATTCTGAAAGATGAACTTGGCGTTTCGGATGAGCAGGTAGAAGATGCTATGTCTATACTGGGATTGCAGTGGATGGATTTACTGAACCCGGCAAGCCTTTCACAGCTTGTGACACAACTGACAGGAACTGAGGATGCCTGTTCACTGCTTATGAGTGAAGAATTCACAAATATTATGCAGAATACAGATGAGTTGGTTCAGAGCTTAAGTGAGACACTTGGAATTTCTAAGGATGAGTGGGTAGCATTACAGAATCAGTTGGCAGAACTGACAGCGGATTTTAACGAAACAGTGGATATGGCAGATGGCGGCGTGCAGGAAATTGCTCCACAGACTGATGCGACAATTACTTCACAGGATACAACAGTAATGGCAGCTACAGTTCAGATGACCCATACTACAGAAGAAACACAGAATGT
>OIDN01000524.1_pt1 | contig 10106 bp, 8 predicted proteins | sample 1581581 | NCBI WGS metagenome assembly OIDN01 (sample SAMEA3882535, study PRJEB24775) | human gut metagenome | biome: human-associated habitat; feature: intestine environment; material: feces | place: Netherlands | collected 2009/2010
CAACATGTTAGACATGATCAATACAACTGTTGTAGAAAGTCCCATACCAACACCGTTGATCGCAGATGTTGTAACCGCAAGTGTAGGACACATACCAAGCATAAGAACGAAGGTCGGATTTTCTTTTACAAGGCCGTTATACAGCCGTTCTGTACATTTATTCATTACTTCCGCCTCCTAACTCATTTTGAAAATATACAAGTGCAGAGTCTACTGCATTTGTCACAGCATTGGTTGTGATCGTAGCACCACTGATGGCGTCGATCATGTCATCTCCTGACTCTCCTGTCTTTGTATATGTAAACTTTTCTACATTCTTATCTTTAAACTGATCTTTGAAATCTGCTTCCTTAGCTTTCATTCCAAGACCTGCTGTCTCACTGATACTGAGCATCTCAATACCTGTTACTGTTCCATCTTCCCTGATACCTACAGAAATATCAATGTCTCCGCCGTATCCTTCATGTGATGTAACATTTACAACATAACCAACTGTCTCGCCGGAAGAGTCTTTTCCCTCAGCCACCTCAGAAATATCATCTGAAGTGTATCCATTTTCTTTCAGAAGAGCAGAAGCTGCATCAGCATCAAATTCTGTATCCGATTCAAATGTCTCTGCATCTGAAAGAACAGAACGAAATGCTTCCTGTTTTGCCTCCTCCTGTGCTTTCGCGATCGGATCTTTTGTCACACCATATACAACTCCGAGAAGGAGACCTGCAACAACAGTGATTGCTGTCAGAATCAACGTGTTTTTAACAATTTTATTCATTACTTTTCTCCTCCTTTACCAAATGGTTTTGGAAGAGTAACCTTCTCGATCAACGGAACTAAAAGGTTACTGATGATGATCGCATAGGAAACACCTTCTGCTGATCCACCAAAAAGACGGAACAGACCTGTCAGACATCCAAGACAGATTCCAAAAAGGATCTTTCCTTTGCTCGTGATCGGAGATGTTACATAATCTGTTGCCATAAACCATGCTCCAAGCATCAGACCACCACCACAAAGATGCGCTGTGATGTACTGAGGATCGAATCCATGTCCTCCAAACAATGTGATAAAAATCACAAATGTCACAATGTAAGTTCCAGGAATTCTAAGATCAATTACACCCATAAGAATCAGGAACATTGCACCGATCATAATTGCAACTACAGAAGTCTCTCCGATTGTTCCTCTGATATTTCCGAGAAGCATAGACAATGTATTCACTGTTTCTCCTGCTTTCAGTTCTGCCAGAGGAGTCGGTCCTGTCACTCCGTCGTAAACAAAATAAGTCATCTTTCCTGCAAAACAGATCAGCAGAAAACAACGTGCTCCCAATGCAGGGTTCATGAAGTTCTGTCCAAGTCCTCCAAACAACTGTTTCACAACAATGATGGCAAATACTGCACCAAGCACACCCATCCACCACGGGAGTGTCGGAGGAAGATTCAATGCGAGCAGAAGTCCTGTTACAACCGCACTGAAATCATTGATCGTAATTGGCTTATGCATTAATTTTTCATAAAGATACTCAGATAAAACAGCCGCTGCCGTTGTAACAACTACAAGAATCCAGGCATTCTCATGACGGAAATTCCAGATTCCGAAAAATGTAGCCGGAAGAAGTGCGATCACAACATAAAGCATAATGTTGCTGCTTGTCACTTTATCACGGATATGCGGCGAGATACGTTATATTTCTCGTTCACTTTACTTCAACCTCTCTTATTTCTTCTTTCTATTCGCCAATGCTGTCTTACGCATTGAACCAATTGCCTGTTTCAGCTGACGTTTCGCCGGACAGACATAACTGCAGGAACCACATTCCACACATTCCAATCCATTCCATGCAACAAAAGATGCCTCATCTTTTCTCTTTGAAAAGTCTGCAAGTCTGGATGGAATAATTCTGCTTGGACAGATCTCCACACATCTTCCACAGTTAATACATGCAGTCTCAAGACTCTTTGCCACAACGTCTTCTTTAAAAAGCAGAATAGAGGAAGAAGTCTTTGTAACCGGTGCATCCATTGTCACCATGGCAAATCCCATCATCGGTCCTCCGGAGATCAGTTTCTGCGGTTCCGCTTTCAAACCTCCTGCTGCCTCAACCAGCTCTCTGTGGTTGATTCCAAAAGGAGCCATAAAGTTTCCTGGTTTTTCGACTGCATCGCCGCTCACTGTAACAACACGTTCCATCAACGGTTTTCCTTTGATTACCGCATTGTGGATTCCAATCAAAGTCTCCACGTTATCAACAATACATCCTGCATCTGCCGGAAGCATGGTAGAATTGATTGCTCGTTTTGTCACTGCATAGATCAACTGACGTTCTGCCCCCTGTGGATATTTTGTCATCAATGCTTTCACATCAATTCTTGGTTCGCCGGCAACTGCTTTCTGTAACTTTTCAATACAATCTTTCTTGTTATCCTCTACAGCAAAAACACCTCTTGCATTTGGGAATAAAGAAAGGATGACCTTCATTCCGCTGACAAGATCTTCTGTATACTCGAGCATTCTTCTGTAATCTGCAGTGATATAAGGTTCACACTCAGCACAGTTTGCAATAATATATTCTATCTTATCCGGTTCCTTCGGAGAAAGCTTTACCTTTGTAGGGAATCCTGCACCACCCATTCCTACGATTCCGGCATCTCCAATCTTATTAATGATTTCTTCCCTTGTCATCTCTTCCAAAGGCTTTACCGGTTCATATTCAACTTCCTTATACTCTCCATCGTTTTCTACAACAATGCACTCCACCTGGGATCCAGTTGGATTAAAACGTTGTTCCAATCCTTTCACTTTACCGGAGACAGATGAATAGATCGGAGAAGATACAAATCCTCCCGCTTCAGCAATCAACTGTCCTTTCAGCACACAATCGCCTTTCTTAACTACCGGTTTAGCCGGTGCTCCTATATGCTGCGAAAGTGGATAGACCAGTTCACCCTGAGGTACTACAGGTCTGATTGGCTGATCCTTTGAAAAACGTTTTCCATCATCCGGATGGATTCCGCCTTTAAATGTCAAAAGCACCATCTCATTTCCTTCCTTTCTTTTATCATTGTCATTACAACAATAATCTTTTAATTTTGTAATACCTATTTTACTAGAATGCGCTCTGAAAATCTAGCAAATATGTAATAATTCTTGTATCTTTCGCTATACATCTTGTCGAATTTTTAACAGAAAAAGAACCTGCCAATGGCAGGTTCTTCTAAAAAATAATTTATATCTTATTCCTCTGTCTCTTCAGCGTTGTCAGCCTCAAGAGCTTTCATGCTCAGACTGATCTTCTTCTCTGCTTCGTTAAGATCAACGATCTTAGCTGTGATTTCCTGTCCGATTGCAAGAACATCAGATGGTTTCTCAACATGAGCTCTTGAAATCTGGGATACATGAAGAAGTGCGTCAACTCCCGGTGCAAGTTCTACGAATGCACCAAAGTCTGTCATACGTGCAACTTTTCCTGTAACTACTGTACCTACAGCGAAATCTTCTGCTGCATTTACCCATGGATTTGTCTCTGGGAATTTCAGGCTGAGCGCAATCTTTGTATCATGAATGTCTTTTACAAGAACTTTCAGTGTATCTCCTACATGGAATACTTTCTTCGGATTGTCAACTCTTCCCCATGACATCTCTGAGATGTGAAGAAGTCCGTCAACACCACCAAGGTCAACGAATGCTCCGAAATCTGTTACATTCTTAACAGTTCCTTCTACTGTATCACCAACATTGAGTTTCGCGAACAGCTCTTTCTGCTTCTCAGCACGCTCTGCTACAAGAAGCTGTCTTCTATCACCGATCACACGGTTTCTTCTCGGGTTGAACTCGCTGATTACGAATTCGATTTCCTTTCCTTCATACTTGCTGAGATCTTTCTCATAAGAATCGGAAACAAGGCTTGCCGGGATAAATACTCTTACTTCATCAACTGTTGTACAAATACCGCCGCCAAGAATCTGTGTAACTGTAGCTTTCAGCACTTCGTGGTTTTCATATGCTTCGCGCAGTCTCTCATTTCCTTTTTCTGCAGCCAGTCTCTTATATGTAAGAAGAACCTGACCCTCTCCGTCATTTACCTTCAGTACCTTAACTGTCATTGTATCACCTACGGATACAACTGTTGTAAGGTCAAGAGACTGATCGTTGGAATATTCGCTCTTTGTGATGATACCGTCTGCTTTATATCCAATGTTCAGGATAATCTCATCCGGTTTCACGTCGATTACTGTACCTTCGACAACCTCTCCATTGTGAATTGTTTTAAATGACTCTTCTAACATCTGTTCAAAAGATAATTCTGACATTATTTTGAACCTCCTCAATTATATTGTTGGGCGTGGATGCCCCTGCTGTAATACCTACCGTTTCCACTGACCCTAATTGATTCAAATCCAAATCGCCAAGTGTCTGTATATAGTACGTATTGTTACATGCTTTGCGGCATATTTCAAATAACTTCTGGGTATTGGAACTATGTTTGTCACCAATAACGATCATAGCATCCACCGTCTCTGCTATGCTCTGCGCTTCTGTCTGGCGCTCCTTCGTAGCATTACAGATTGTATTTAAAACACTTACATCATAACTCTTTTTTTCAAGAATTTCAACTAATTCTTTAAATTTATTGTAATTAAATGTCGTCTGGGCAACGATACAAATCTTTTTTCCCTGCTCACAAGAATAATTTTCTGCTTCTTCCTTTGTCTGAAAGACCTCTACATGATCTCCTGCCCATCCCTTAATTCCCTGAACCTCCGGATGTTCCGGATTTCCAATGATAATAATATTCTCGCCCATCTCACTGTGTTTCTGCACGATATTATGGATCTTCTTAACAAATGGACACGTAGCATCTACAATCTGGATTTTCTTACTTTCCAATCTGTCATACACATCTTTTGCCACCCCGTGAGAGCGGATAATAACAGTTCCCCTTTCCAGTGTATCCAGCTCCTCTTCGCTGCGAAGGACGATCACACCTTTCTGCTCCAGATCTTTCACCACTTCTTCATTATGGATAATCGGACCATACGTATAGATCGGAAGATTCTGATTCTCTTCCACCTGTTTGTAAACTGTATCCACTGCACGCTTAACGCCGAAACAAAATCCAGCTGATTTCGCCTTTATTACTTTCATTCTATCCAACTCCTGCAAATTTATCTATGACAATATCTGGAAATCGTGTTTACAACTTCTTTCAGTGTCATATCCGAACTGTCAACAAGTATTGCATCCTCTGCTTTTTTCAGTGGCGCGACCTTTCTTGTCATATCACGGTAGTCTCTTTCTTCAATATCTTTCTCTATCTCTTTCAGATCGCACTGTACTCCCTTTTCAACAAGCTCTTTATATCTTCTCTTTGCTCTGATTTCTACGCTTGCTGTAAGATAGATTTTTACATCTGCATCTGGAAGCACATGGGTACCAATGTCTCTTCCATCCATGATCACATCCTTCTCTCTTGCAAGCGTTCTCTGAAGTTCCAGGAGTTTTCCTCTGACTTCCGGAATCGCAGATGTCATAGAAGCCATATTTCCAACTTCTTCTGTACGAAGCTTTGCTGTAACATTCTCTCCATTTACATAGATCTGCTGGATTCCGCTTTCATAACCAATCGTTACTTCCACATCTTTGCAGGCCTCTATAATCTTTTCTGTATCTTTTGGATCAATTCCAAGATTCAGAAAGTGAATGGCCAATCCACGGTACATTGCGCCGGTATCTACATAAATATATCCGTTTTCTTTTGCAACCTGCTTTGCAATTGTACTTTTTCCTGCCCCTGCCGGTCCATCGATTGCTACATTATATCCCATTTTTATTCCTCCATCTTTTCTTTCTACATTCCATTTTCAAATCTAACAGTAACATCTATTCTTCCTGTCACAGGATTCAGACATTCCCCAGTAAAATTTCAATCACATCCTGCGTTAATTCCGGCAAGATACCCTGTTGACCACGCAATCTGAAGATTATATCCTCCGGTCATTGCATCAAGATCAAGCACCTCTCCGGCGAAATATAATCCTTTCATTTTTTTTGATTCCATTGTTCCCGGATCGATCTCCTTTACAGATACTCCGCCTTTTGTAATGATTGCTTCATTATAACTGCGAAGCCCTGTCAATGTCATTGTAAAATCCTTGATCAGATGAACCAGTCTCTGTCGTTCTTCTTTTGTAATCTCATTCACTTTTTTCTCAGGTTCGATCTCCGAGAGTTCTATCATAACAGGCTTTAATTTTGCCGGAAAGAGTGAATCGATTGAATTTTTATACTGTTTATTATGGTTTGCATCAAACTCTCTGAGGATTCTTTTATCAAGTTGTTCCTCACTCAATGCCGGTTTTAAGTCTATATGAAGTGTAAGTTCTTTTTTTCTTAAAGTTTTTCCCACCACACTGCTCGCGCTCAGAATAACCGGTCCTGTTACACCATAATGTGTAAAAAGCATTTCTCCGAATTCTTCGTAGAGTTTTTTCTTCCCATCTGTGATACAAATTTCTATATTTCGAAGAGATAATCCCTGCAATTCTTTCGCATACCATTGTCTGACTTCCATCGGTACAAGTGATGGAAGGAGTTCTGTCACTCTATGCCCTGTTTCTTTCGCAAAACGATATCCATCGCCTGTAGAACCCGTAGAAGGATAGGAAATACCACCTGTCGCAACAATCACAGCATCTGCCTTCATTTTCTTTCCATTAGTTAATAGAACCCCGCACACTTTATCCTGTTCACAAAGCAGTTCTCTCACCTCTGTGTGAAGAGAAACAGCTACTCCTAATGATTTTAACTCTCTTGAAAATGCTGCGATCACATCAGAAGAATGATCTGAAACAGGGAAAACTCGTTCTCCACGTTCAATTTTCGTCTTCACACCAAGTTCTTCAAAGAAATCGATCACCTGCTGATTTGTAAAACTGTAAAATCCACTGTATAAAAATTTCGGATTACTTGTCACCGCTGTAAATAAATCTTCTATATCAGCGGCATTCGTTATATTGCAGCGTCCTTTTCCTGTAATGAACAGCTTTTTCCCAAGCTTTTCATTCTTCTCAAGCACCTGAACATTCTGACCATTTCTTGCAGCAAAAACTGCCGCCATCATCCCGGCAGCCCCGCCGCCCACTACGATCACATTACTCATGCTCTATTCTTCTCCTTTATTCTGTCTGTAAGACTCGTTCGTTCCTGCGCTGCCACCTTCCTGGCTGCTTTCTTCTCCGCTGTAAACCTGATATTCACCCCAGATTTTCTCCAGAGTCTCTAATGTCGAGACAACTTCTTTCTGTTTTTTCATACAGATTGCAACAATCAGAGCATTGATCACACTCAATGGTGCAACAAGTGAATCGACAATAGATGCCATATCACTTCTTGCGATCAGATTGCAGGAAGAATACTGATTCATAGGTGAATGGATACTGTCAGTAAGTGTGATTACTTTTGCCTTTCTATTGCTCGCAAATTCCAATGCTTTCAATGTTCTCATCGAATATCTTGGGAAACTGATTCCTATAATCACATCTCCTTCCCCGATTCGAATGATCTGTTCAAAAATCTCACTGGAACTGTTTGTATTTACTGTAATTACATTGTCGCATACAAGATTCAGATAAAATCCCATAAAAGAAGCAAGTGGTGCACAGCTTCTGATTCCCACAACATAGATTCTCTTCGCTTCTAAAAGGGTATCAATCGCCCAGTTAAATGCCTTATGATCGATTGCAGACAAGGTCATCTTGATTTTCTCAATGTCTGACTGAAGAACTGTTTCAAGGATCTCACTCTGTGTAATTCGTCCATAGGTCACTTCCATACGCTGGATTGAATTCAACTTATTACGGACAAGTTCTTCCAATGCTTTCTGAAATTCCGGGTATCCCCTATATCCAAGCTGGGTTGCAAATCGTACAACCGTAGATTCACTGACAATCTCTCCAAGACGCGCCGCTGTCAGAAATACAGCCTTATCATAATTTTCTTTCACATATTCTGCAAGGCGCTTCTGCCCCTTGCTCATCTTCTCATATTTTGCTTCGATCCTTCCGATCAGCTCATTTATATTCGCTTCAATATTGCGTTCTGATGTTTCCATTCTTTTACACTATTCCTAATCCCTAAATATTTCATTGTCCGTCCAGCAGCTTCAACAGATACATAAGAGTTCTGTCATATCTCTGCTTTGCTGATTACTTCACAGCCCGCGTGTACTCTTTCAGCCAGATTCGTTCTTCCTCTGAAAGGTAAGGGGACACTTTTTCATAAACCTGCTTATGATAATGATTCAGCATTTCTTTCTCTTCTGTACTCATTTTCTCCGGCAAGATTGCATCTAGATCAATTGGTACATAAGTAAGAATTTCAAAATTCATAAACTGTCCATACTCATTCTTAACTGTTTTTCTGACAAGCAGCTCATTTTCCAGACGAATTCCATGGGAACCCTCAATATAGATTCCCGGTTCATCTGTGATCACCATATTCTCTTCCAATGCCGGAGCCGACCTCTCTCCCTCTTTCCAACGGAAATTGATCGGTCCCTCATGGATATTCAATAAATAACCAACACCATGCCCCGTTCCATGATTAAAGTTCAGTCCTTCTTTCCAAAAGATCTCTCTTGCAATACAATCCAGATTCGCACCACTGCATCCGTAGAGAAATACAGTGTTCGCCAGGCGTAGCATTGCTCTTGCAACCAGTGTGAAATGTTCTTTTTCAAGGTTCCCCACTTCTCCAAGTGCAACCGTACGCGTAATGTCGGTAGACCCTTCCAGATAATGACCACCTGTATCTGTCATGAAAAGCTTTCCTTCTTTTAAAGGGACATTGCTTTTCTCATCCGCACTATAATGAACAATTGCCCCATGTTCTCCATATGCACTGATCGGGCCAAAACTTGGTCCGAGGAAATGCTCCTGCTCTGCACGCAATCCTTCCAGCCTGGCAGAAGCAGACAGCTCTGTAATCTCCACTCTGCCAATATTCTTCTTTAACCAGTACATAAACTTTGTATGTGCAACAGCATCCTTCAAATGCGCTTTTCTCAAATTCTCTGCCTGTGTTTCATTTTTAACTGACTTCATCAGAATTTCCGGATTCTGCTTATCAATAATCACCGTCTCTTTGGAAATGGCCTGATAAAGACTATAGTTCATGATTGAAGAATCCAAAAGGACCTTATCTTCTGATGTCATTTCTGAAACTTTGTGATAAATATCCTCATACGGATAAATCTTCACTTGATTTTCTGCTAATGAATTCACAATATCGTCAGAGAATTTTCTAATGTCAGCAAACAGCTCAACTGAATTATTATAAACGATTGCGTAAGAAAGAACAAGTGGACAATACGCAATATCATTTCCTCTTATATTTAAAAGCCATGCAATATCATCAAGACTCGATAAAACATGTGCATTGCATCCATTTTCTTTCATTATTTCTCGAATTCGTTTTAATTTGGATTCAATATTCTCGCCCGAATATTCGTCTTCCAACAAAAATGCCGGCTCTGTAGACATTTCAGGTCTACCTGTCCAGGTGTCTGGTGCAAGATCCAGACGAAATTCGATAGATGCACCTTCCCCTTCTGCGATCTGTCGATATTTTTCCCCTTGCGCATAGCTCACAGTACGCCCATCAAACCCGAGAACAGCTCCTTCTTCGAGCTCTTTCTTTAAGAATTCTTCGATTGTGGGAACTTCCGGCTCACCCGATTTATAGAGTGTGATCCCACTCCCCTTCAACTGGGCTTCTGCCTGAATAAAGTATCTGCCATCTGTCCACAGCCCAGCCTTCTCTCTTGTAAAGACTGCAGTTCCTGCAGATCCACTGAATCCTGTCATATATTCACGAAATTTAAAGTAATCACCTACATACTCACTATGATGATAATCATCTGTGGGAATGATATAGCAGTCTATATTCTGCTGTTCCATTGCATTTTGTAATCTCTCTATTCTGTCTAAAACACTCATATCTGCCGTTACTGAAAACTTATAAAAAGTTATAAACTTCTATGTTTCATTCCTATTTCAACGAGTATGCTTTTGATGATATAAATATCTATCTACTCACAAGTTCTTGTA
>OIDN01000526.1_pt1 | contig 10089 bp, 10 predicted proteins | sample 1581581 | NCBI WGS metagenome assembly OIDN01 (sample SAMEA3882535, study PRJEB24775) | human gut metagenome | biome: human-associated habitat; feature: intestine environment; material: feces | place: Netherlands | collected 2009/2010
CCGCCGGTGATTTTTCAAGCCGTCAGCGAACAACTGACGGCTTTTCCATTACCATGGAAAACGATTGCTCGCATCGAACAAAAGCTCACTTCACGTGCGTGCAAACGAATCAATGAGGAACGAATTGGGATTCAATATGGTTCAACAGCATTTCGACATCGCTATCATCGGAGCCGGCCCCGGCGGTTACTCTACGGCACTGCGTGCCGCGGAACTCGGCAAATCGGTGGCGTTGATCGAACGTGACGGTACGCTCGGTGGCACATGCCTCAACCGCGGATGCATCCCATCGAAGGCATTGTTGACCGCCGTGCATAGCGTCGAAACCATCCATAACGCCGAACGCATGGGCATCAACGCCACGCTGCAGAGCATCGATTTCGGCAGATTACGTGATTTCCGCGTCTCCACCGTGGAAACGATGACGAAAGGGCTGACGGGCCTGCTGGCGCATCGCGGCGTCACCGTATTCCGCGGTTGCGCGGCATTGCAGAACGCGCATACAGTACGTGTCACGCCGGCTGAGGGGGAGACGCAGGTATCGCGGTCCGTGGAAGCCGGCGTGTTCGAACCGGTTGAAACGGAACTTGCGATCGATGCCGACGACATCGTGTTGGCAACCGGATCGCGTCCGCTTGCGTTGCCTGGAAATCCGTTCGCCGGCGCGCTGATCGATTCCACCCAGGCGTTGGAGCTGAATACCTTGCCCTCCAGCGCGGTGATTATCGGTGCGGGTGCGGTGGCATTGGAATTCGCGTCGCTGTGGAATGCCGCCGGTTGCGAAGTGACACTGCTGATTCGTAAGGACCGCGTGCTGTCCACATGGGAACGCCGTGCTTCGATGACGCTGACACGTGAGCTGAAACGCAGGGGAGTGAACGTGATCGCACGCACCGCGGTGGACCGTGTCGACACTGGCGCGAACCTAGGGGCCACTGTGCACTATCGGCAGGGCGATTCCGATGAGGACCGCACCGCTTACGGCGAAGTGGTGCTTGCCGCCATCGGACGTGTGCCCAATACCGACGCCGACTGGTTCCGCTCCAGCGGCCTGAAGCTCGACGAACGAGGATACGTGACCGTCGACGGATACGGACGGACGAACCTTGATGGCGTGTGGGCGCTGGGAGACATCACTCCAGGTCATGCGCTGGCCCACCGCGCCTTTGAACAAGGCATCACCATCGCTGAGAAAATCGCCGGAGCCGATCCAAAACCCGTGATTGACGACACCGTGCCACAGGTGGTGTTCTCTTTCCCCGAAGCAGCAAGCGTCGGATTGACGCTCGACCAGGCAAAAGCGCGCGAAGACGTGGTCGAGCCGAAGGAGACGGCATACCCGATGCTGTCCAACGCGCGCATGCTGATGAGCGGGGAAGGCGGATCGATGACCGTCGTCAGCGGTGCGTTTGCGAACAATCCTGATATGCAGGTGGTGTTGGGCGTGCACATCGTCAGCCCAATCGCCAGTGATTTGATAGCGGAAGCCGAACAGCTGGTCGGAAACCATGTGCCGCTGAGCGAGGCGGCACGGCTCATCCACCCGCATCCCACGTTCAGCGAGACGCTCGGTGAGGCGTTGCTGAAAGCGGACGGACGCCCGCTGCATACGAGATAGGCGGAGTAGAATAGCGCAGTCGCACCATAAATGGCATGGTTCCTGATAGACTATCGTCCCAGTGTGTGTAACCGAACCGTCAAGCGAGGAAGTCGATGGCAGATAAAGCAGAGAAAAAGAAGCAGAAGAAGCAAGGCACCATCAACCAGATCATCCAGATCTTCAAATACACCCAAGCTGAGGATAAGGCGCTTCCGTGGCTGTGCGGTGGCGTGTTCGTGGCACCGATTATCGTGTTCGTCGTACTGGGCGTCATATTCAAGTGGCATGTGTTCAGCTGGATCCTGTTCATGATTCTTGCCGTCATGCTGGGCGTGCTGTTCGCCACCATGATGCTCACCAAGCGTGCCGACAAGGTCGGCTACGCCAAGATCGAAGGTCGTCCCGGTGCCGCAGTAAGCGTGCTCGGCAACATCAGCAAGGCCGGCTTCAACTTCCCCCAGGAACCGGTGTGGATTGACCCGAAGACCAAGGACGCCATCTGGCGCGGTACCGGTTACAACGGCATCTATCTGCTGGGCGAAGGCGATTACAATCGCGTCAAGCGAGCCATGGATCGTCAGGAGCAGCGCATCAAGGGCGTGACCGCCGGCTCTGAAATCCCGGTCTACCGTATGTACGTCGGCACCGGCGCAAACCAGACCCGCCTCAAGGACGTGCGCAAGACGCTGCTCAAGTTCAAGAGCTACCAGCCGACCCATCACAAGAACAAGCTGATGGCCGCCATCCATCCGAGGACTCGTTTCGTGCTCACCAAGACCGAGCTCACGGTGCTCAACGAGCGTCTGCGTACCCTGCAGCTGAAGAACGGCATGAGCGTGCCGAAGGGCGTCGACCCGATGCATCCGCAGCGCGTGAGCCGTCGCGCCATGCGCGGCCGCTGACGGTGGAATCGCATTATTCCGTTGAAAAAGCTCCAATCGCGTCGTGCGATTGGAGCTTTTCCTATATTCGAAGCCATACGTGTCCATTAATTGACACGCCGCTGAAGGGCGTGACGCGACCGTTCGTAACACTTGAATCCCCATTTTTCGCGAAATCGCACTTCGAATATGTCATTACGAAACATTCTCGTAACCCAAATGGCGAGTGAGCGAAACTCGCGACCATAGACTAATAGCCTGTAAGTAACTTATTCGAAAGGAGCGGTCCCGTGACTGCACTTGAAACCAAGGCTGATGCTGAGGCCCTTATCAACAAGGAAGGCATTGAGTATGTCTCCGTTCGCTTCACCGATCTGATCGGTGTTCAGCAGCACTTCACCGTGCCGGCAAGCGAATTCCTGAAGGACGCCTTCACCGACGGCATGCCGTTCGATGGCTCCTCCGTGGAAGGCTTCCAGGCCATCAACGAGTCCGATATGAAGCTGGTGCCGGACGTTTCCACCGCATTCATCGATCCGTTCCGCAAGCACAAGACCCTCGACGTGGCCTTCTCCATCGTGGATCCGCTCACCGATGAGCCCTACTCCCGCGATCCGCGTCAGGTTGCAGGCAAGGCCGAAGCCTACCTGAAGTCCACCGGCATCGCCGACACCGCTTCCTTCGCTCCGGAAGCCGAGTTCTTCATCTTCGACAAGGTGCGTTTCGAGAACAGCATGCAGCGCTCCTTCTACGAGGTGGACTCCATCGAGGCTCCGTGGAACTCCGGCATTGACACCGAAGATGACGGCACCCCGAACATCGCCTTCAAGAACCGCGTCAAGAAGGGCTACTTCCCGGTTCCGCCGATTGACCACACCCAGGACCTGCGCGACGACATGGTCGCCAACCTGCAGAAGGTCGGCCTGATTCTCGAGCGTTCCCACCACGAGGTGGCAGGCGCTGGCCAGCAGGAGATCAACTACCGCTTCAACTCCCTGCAGCATGCAGGCGATGACCTGATGAAGTACAAGTACGTCGTCCACGAGACCGCTGCCCTCGCTGGCAAGGCCGCTACCTTCATGCCGAAGCCGATTGCAGGCGACAACGGTACCGGCATGCACTGCCATCTACGGCGGTCTGTCCGATCTCGCCCGCTGGTACATCGGCGGTCTGATCAAGCACTCTTCCTCTGTGCTCGCCTTCACCAACCCGTCTCTGAACTCCTACCACCGTCTGGTTCCGGGCTTCGAGGCTCCGGTCAACCTGGTGTACTCCGCTCGTAACCGCTCCGCCGCCATCCGTATTCCGCTGGCCGGCACCTCCCCGGCTGCGAAGCGTATCGAGTTCCGCGCTCCGGATCCGTCCTGCAACCCGTTCCTCGCCTTCTCCGCACAGCTGATGGCAGGCCTGGACGGCATCCTGAACCACATCGAACCTCCGGCACCGGTCGACAAGGACCTGTACGAACTGCCGCCGGAAGAGCACGCTGGCATCAAGCAGGTTCCGAGCTCCCTGGCTGAGGCCATGGACGCACTTGAGGAAGATCACGACTTCCTCACCGCAGGCGACGTCTTCACCGACGACCTGATTGACACCTGGATCAGCATCAAGCGTGGCGAGATTGACCAGGCTCGTCTGGCCCAGACCCCGCTGGAGTACGAGCTGTACTTCCACATCTGACGGGCATAACCCCTGAGCCCTACTGGCGACTGGGTTTTTACCCTGTCAGTATAGCTCAGGTCTAGTTATGGTCTAGTTGTATTCCGAAAACACGACCCCCGCACGACTCGCAAGAGCCATGCGGGGGTCGTGTCTTTTCCGTTTACCGCGGCCGTTCGGACAGGCCGGCGATCCAGTCGTCCAGGTCGCGCCGCCGGATACGCTCGGTCGACGAATGCACCGGGCGATGAGGTTGTCGTGCTTGATGGCCGTACGCACTGCTTTCCCGGGTGATCCGGCGTTGTCATTTTCTTCCTTACGGATGACGCTTTTTCGCGCATGGTCAGGGACATGACCCCTGACAAAGTAGCGTCGTTCTTTCTTCGGCAACGGTCACATTGTGTCTGCTGATCCCGCAATGCGTCGTTTACGCTCCTATACTCGGCCGTATGTTGTTCCAAGCCGGATCTTTGCTACTCGTCATCATCAGCGTCTACCTGCTCAAACGCATCCATATCTTCTCCGACAAATCCTATAAAGTGGTTCAGGGACTGGTATTCAACCTCACTCTGCCATGCGCCATCATCATGAGCTTCGCCACGAACAAGCATCCGATGAACCTGCTGTGGCTTGTCGTATTCGGCTTATTTGCCTGCCTGATTCCGTTGTTCGTCGTGTATTTCGGATCGCGCGGCGACGAGCCACGCTACCGTGCTTATCAGATGCTCAACGCGTCGGGACTGAACATCGGCGCGTTTTGCCTGCCGGTGGTGCAGACCTTCATGGGGCCAAGCGCCGGCCTGCCGGTCATCATGCTTGATATCGGCAACGCCATCATTGCCACCGCTGCATCCCTGACCATCACCCGTTCGTTGCTGCACTTGGGGAGCCCCGCCAAGAATCTGCCGTTGAGCCTTAAGATCAAGAACATCGCGCACGATTTCTACTCGTCCATCTCGTTTGACTGCTACATGCTTATGCTGGTATTCATGTTTGCCGGGTGGAGCGTCCCACATTGGATCGTCACGCTTATCACGCCGTTCGCCAATGCCAACGCGTTCGCTGCAATGGCCATGATCGGCCTGATGATGGAGATTCCCGACAATCACAAGGACCGTTCGGAACTGGGCAAGGTCATCGCATGGCGTTTCCTGTTCAGCGTCCTCATCGCATTGGCCGCATGGTTCCTGTTGCCGTTGGACGAACGTGTCCGCGAAATCGTGGTCTTGGCCGCATTCGCCCCGGTGACGATTTTCTCTACGAAATTCACCGACTCGCTGACGGGCAATGCCAAGCTTGCCGGCTTCTCATTGACCGTTACCGCGGTCATCGGATTGACGATCATGACGATTCTGCACGCCGTTCTGCCGGTCGCCTGACTTAGACTTGCGGGCGTGCATGCCGTCCGTTAGGCCTGATGTGTGGCGATGATGTGTTCGATTTCGGTCAGATTCGACGCGAAATAGATGCCGTGCTGACGTTCGGACGTGGAGAAGCCCACGTTGATCATCCGCTGCAGGAACGCCTTCATATCATCGTAGAAACCGTTGAGGTTATAGAAGATGCACGGTTGGGACAGCTGATTCAGGCAGATCTTCGACACCACTTCGCTGACTTCCTCCAATGTGCCCGTGCCGCCGGGGAAGGCGATGAACACGTCGCCCAGTTCGATCATGCGGGTACGGCGTTCCGTGATGTCCGGCACGATGACCAGTTCGGTTAGTCCCTGATGCGCCACGCCTTGGTCGGCGAACATCTGCGCTTCGATGCCGGTCACCTCACCGCCATGTGACAGCACGGCATCCGCTATCACGGCCATCAATCCTTCATCGGAGCCGCCATATACCAGACGGTTGCCGTTGCCTGCGATCCACGCGCCCAATTCCTCGACGGCCTTTCTGTATGACGGATCGTTGCCTTCATGCGCGCCGAGATATACGGTGATGTTCATATTGCATTCTTCCTGCATCCATGTGCCGGAGCGTTTCGCGCCCCGTTGTTCGTCATCAGTCTACCGGACCACATGACGAACAACGGGGGAGCGCAAAATACGGATTGGCTGAAAACGTCAACGTTTCCGTCGTTTGATGGGGGCCAATTCGAACACTTCGTCGGACGTCTTGGCCACTTCCGGACTGTGCGTCATAATGATGACGCAACGGTGCTCGTCATGCGCCAACATACGGAAGATGCCCATGATGTCGTCCTGCGTGGCCGGATCGAGATTGCCGGTCGGCTCGTCCGCGACGATGATGGAAGGACCATAGCTTAACGCGCGGGCGATCGCCACACGCTGCTGTTCGCCGCCGGACAGGTGCAGGATACGTTCGTTCGCGTTTCGACAGGTCGGCGCCATCGACCAGCACCATGCCTTCCGTGGGGATCGCCAGTCCCGAGATGAGCGACAGCAGCGTGGTCTTGCCCGCTCCGGACGGTCCGGTGATGGCATGCACTTTGCCGGCTTGGAAATCGTGGCTGATGTTTTTCAGCACGCGTTTGCCGCCTTTGGTGTAGGCATAACTGACGTTATCCAGCTGCAGCGTAGGCGGGTCGGTCTGCTGCGATTGTGCGCCGTTGGTCTCGACGGCTTCTTTTGCGATTGCCGTATTGGCGGTATTCGCGGAATTCGTTGTCATGGGAGGTCCTTTCCAGGAAAAACGTGCGATTGGATTGTCAGGAACGGTCGGCGAGCGATTTGGAGATGATGGCATCGCCATCACTGCTCGCGTCATAGCCGAACACCTTGCCCTCACCATGGTGAAGCTGCCATTGGAGGCGTTGGCGACGGCCTCGTCGCTGGAGAAGCCGATTAGGGAGAAATCGCCGCTGACCATGCCCGCGCCGTCTTTGCTGCCCGCGACGTCGCCCATTTGTCCGTCGGGGCCGCCGGGCTGTTCATCCTGACGGGTGCCGTTATCCGTACCGGCGGTATCAGACGAATCCTTCATATTGGACGAGCCGGACGAGCTGGAGGAATCCGAACCGGACGAATCGGTGACCGGCTGGAAATCGTCGGTCGCCGCCAACCCCGTGGTCTCCATATAATAGTGGATTTCACCGCGGATGAAGCCTTCGCGTACTTCTGATAGTCGGCAAGCGAAAACTGCTTGTCGGCCAAAGCGGAACGCATGGCGTCGAAGTCAGGTTTGGCGGAAGCATCGGACGAATCGGAATCCGACTTGGACTGCTCGCGCGATTCGGAAATGAGTTTGCCGCGATCAAGGCTGATCTGCGCGGTGACGGTGGTGTTATCTAATCCGCTGCTTCTTGCGGTGGCGGCCGCCTGCCGGATGGATAGGCCGATTGTGGCGGCAGCGGCGATGATGGTCACGATGACGATGATGAGCATATTGCGTCCCTTGTTGCGGGTGACGCTTTTCCATGCGTTTTTGACGACGAACATGGCTGTTTCCTTATGTGTTTCGATAGATATGAGCGATTGATGGTTCCGCGCCGCTCGCGATCGGCGTTTATGCTGATGGTAAAAGTTGTATCTGGCATACAACAGAAAGACGCTTTGTTCGCGCTGGGATGTGGCTGGATGTTTTCTGGACGCCTCGAAACATGACATGGCCGCGTCGCCAACCGCTTCGAAGGTGTTAGGCTAACGCGTATGCCTATGAAATCCGAAGTCATTGCAAACCCAAGGGCCGAACGCGTCCGCAGGGTCTCCGAACTTGCCGACAGGAAAGGCCGCAAGCGGTCCGGCAGGTTCATGGTGGAAGGACCGCAGTCGGTACGTGAACTGCTCTCCTGGCATCCCGACATCGTCGAGGATCTGTATGTGGAGGTCGTCTCCGCCGAACCGGACGCGGCTTTCATCACGCCCACCGTGGCGCAGATGGCCGGCAAGGCCATGCAGGCCGGCGCTTACGTGCACAAGGTGACGCATTCCGTCATGCAGCACATGAGCTCCGACGCGCAGGGAGTGCTCGCCGTCGCCGACATGCGCGCTTTCCTCGATTCCGCCGTCATTGATGGCGATTCCGACGAACGCACGATGGTCGCCGCGTTCTGGCAGGTGCGCGATCCGGGCAACGCCGGCACCGTGATCCGTTCCGCGGACGCGGCCGGTTGCGCGGGCGTGGTGCTGGTGGACGACTGCGTGGACATCTTCAACCCGAAGGTGATTCGTTCCACCGCCGGCTCGCTGTTCCATCTGCCGGTCGTCTCCATGGGCACGGACGAGTATTTCGATTGGTGTGCGGAACGCGGACTCGCCGTGTACGCCGCCGACGTGTATGGTACCGACGTACGGCCGCCGGAGCCGCTTACGGACGTGCTTGCCGTACCGCAGTCGCTTGCGCAGGCCAAGACGGTGCTGTTCGGCAACGAGGCGCGCGGGCTGACCCAGGATGTGTTGGAACGCGTCGACAGAATCGTGTCGATTCCCATCTACGGCAAGGCGGAATCGCTCAATCTCGGCACCAGTGCGGCGGTGATGCTGCTGAGCTTGGCTATGTCGAGTCATGTTGAAAGAATGTGAAGTCGTAAAAACGTTGGAATTGCGCGTTTTATGCGTAAAACAAACGGTTGATAAGAAAGGTATCTCGTGGCAGAGGGTGCGGTATTCGACGCCCAAGCGGTAACCGATGCGGTTGCCGAGGGCATCGCGAAAATCGAAAACGCCTCCACAATGGAGGAATTGAAAGCCATCAAGACGCAGTACGCCGGAGCGGAATCCGCGATGACGCAGGCCAGCAAGGCCATCGGCGCGTTGCCGAAGGACCAGAAGAAAGACGCCGGTAAGCTCATGGGCAAGCTTCGCGCCGACTTCGGTCGTGCGTTCGGCACCAAGGAAAAGCAAGTCAAGGCCGAAGAAGAGGCCCGCGAGCTTGCCGCCGAAACCGTGGATATGACCCTGCCGGTCAACCGCAAGCCGCTTGGCGCCCGCCATCCGCTGCCGAAGCTGATGGAGGATGTCGAGGACTTCTTCATCTCCATGGGCTGGCAGATCTCCGACGGTCCGGAAGTGGAAACCGAATGGTATGACTTCGACGCGCTGAACTTCGGTCCGGACCATCCGGCCCGCCAGATGCAGGACACCTTCTACGTCAAGGGCAATCAGGCCAAGGACGCCGCGGGCTTCGTCGGCTCCAACATGGTGCTGCGCACCCAGACTTCGTCCGATCAGGTCCGTGGACTCATCACCCGTGGCGTGCCGCTGTACATCGCCAGCCCAGGCCGCGTATTCCGTACCGACGAGCTCGACGCCACCCACACCCCGGTGTTCCACCAGTGCGAAGCGCTTGCAGTGGACAAGGGCCTGACCATGGCCGACCTCAAGGGCGTGCTCGATAAGCTCGCCGTGGCCATGTTCGGCCCGGAAGCCAAAACCCGTCTGCGTCCGAGCTACTTCCCGTTCACCGAGCCGAGCGCCGAGCTCGACCTGTGGTTCCCCGACAAGAAGGGCGGCGCCGGTTGGCTTGAATGGGGCGGCTGCGGCATGGTCAACCCGAACGTGCTGAAGTCTGCGGGCCTCGATCCTGAGGTCTACACCGGCTTCGCCTTCGGCGTCGGCGTGGAACGTACCCTGCTGCTGCGCCACGACATCAACGACATGCACGACCTGGTGGAAGGCGACGTGCGATTCAGCGAACAGTTTGTGATGGGGGAGTGATTGACCCATGCCAATGGTTGACATTGATTGGCTCAAGGACCATGTCGAGGTTCCGGAAGGCCTTACGTATGAACAGCTTGCCAAGGATCTGGTGAAGGTCGGCCTCGAAGAGGAAGAGATCCACACCTCCCAGGTCACCGGCCCGATTGTCGTCGGCTATGTGGTCGACGCCACTCCGGAACCGCAGAAGAACGGCAAGATCATCAACTGGTGTCATGTGGACGTCGGCGACGAATACAACGAGACCGATGAAAACGGCAACAAGGTGCCACGCGGCATCATCTGCGGAGCTCCGAACATGGCAGCCGGCGAGAAGGTCGTCGTGACGC
>OIDN01000528.1_pt1 | contig 10077 bp, 9 predicted proteins | sample 1581581 | NCBI WGS metagenome assembly OIDN01 (sample SAMEA3882535, study PRJEB24775) | human gut metagenome | biome: human-associated habitat; feature: intestine environment; material: feces | place: Netherlands | collected 2009/2010
GCACCAGCTTAAAATCCTTATGGCATCTTTCAAGGATTTCAACTGCCTGCTTTCCATTTTCAGCTTCACAGATATCATATTTATCTTCCAGCATACAGGAAAGGATTTCTCTGTTTAATTGTGAATCATCAACGATTAATATCTTTGGCTTACTCATATAATGTATGCCCTTTCTTCTGTTATTATGGCTGTGTGAAAATTTAACCGGACAGATGTCAAAAACAGCTGCTCGGTTATGCATAATTCAAGTATATCATTCAAAGGATAAAAGTCAATAATTGGAAATATCGTTTTATCGCTGTTCACCGGTAAAAGTTTTACTGAGAACAGAGTGAATAGCAACGTTTTCATACACTGTCAGTATATAATTCCCCGTTTTCTCTTTACAAAGATTCACTTTGAGATATATAGTACATATATAATGTCAGGTTAAGAATGTTTTAGCACTGACATCATATCCACGAATTTTAAGGAAGTTATTGCCGGATACAGTAACTTAAAGGGGAAATTATGACTAAGAAACTAAGCACAAATGATATCTTTGCCAAAATTGAAAAAGGAGAACCGGTAGATGTAAAAGAAGTAGAATTTGTTTCTCCTGATACAATGAGGGATAAACTATATGCCAAGATCACAGAAATGCCTTCCAGCATTAATCATTTTGCAGATCTGTGTGGTATTTATCCTTCCCATCTTCATGAATTTCTGAAAGGAACCAAGAATCTCGGACGGGACAAACTGATCATCGTCTGTATCGTTCTGAAATTAAATCTCAGGGAAACCAGAGAAGTATTAAAATGTACACTGCAATCTGACTTTTATCCAAAAAACCAGAGAGATTTTATTATTATGTCAGGTATTAAAGCACATAGAAGTGTAGATGACATCAATGAACTTCTCATGAACAATGGACTTTCTATCTTATCCTGATTTATTGCTCATCTTATTCCTGCAGCAACGGGAATTGCTATATATTTTTCACAGAAAATCATTTATATTTTGATCCGGAAGTGATACAATGTATTACAGCTGACACGATCACTTACCGAACAATGCGCCTGTTTTCTTCTCAGAGAGCAGGCGTTATATGTATTTACAGCAATATGAGGTTTCTATGACTATTTTAGATTATTTCTATCCCAGGCTTAAAAATTATATTGATTTTGATTTTACAGATCAGCTTTCTCCGCCCAGATTAAAAAAAGATGGAAATTACTATGCTACCTATGTTTCTGAAATCAGGCAGGAACACGCTGTCCTTTCGCCTGACAGATGCAGTGTAGTCCTGAAAGAGATTCCTGCTTCCTTAACTGAAATTTACAGAAAAATCAGTTCCAGATGGTCGCCTTATATCGAAACTGTGTATGGTGTTCTCTCAGAAAACGGACATTCTCTGGCAATCAACGAATTTATACAGAAACCCGCCTGCCTCAGTTATCCCACAAAGGAGCTTTTGGAAATGCGAAGCCTCACCCTGGAGGATTTTATTCTGAAAATGCGTACACTCTCCGAAAAAGAAGCACTTATTTTCCTTCTTCAGCTTTGCGAAGCTCTGGAAAATATTTCGGAACTTTCTCTGGTACATGGTGATGTTTCTCCTCAGAATATCCTGCTTACAGATGTCCTTCCCCTGAATTCCCAAAAGCAGCAGCCCACATCTTCCACCGGAAAAAGTATCACAGAACTATGCCGGAATGTAGCTGTGAAACTGATAGACTTTGATATTGCCAGAGAAGAAAAGGGGAGCCATCATATGGTCACTACCGTAGCAGGTACCAATCCCTATGCTGCACCGGAGATTCTGGATTACCAGACACCTACAGACAGAGTCGATATCTATTCTCTCGGATGTGTTTTTGCCTTTATGCTCACCGGTAAATCACCTAAAGAATTTCAAAGCAGTCTGTCTAAATCAGTCCGCAAAATAATCAATAAATGTACTGCCGATTATTCCAGAAGATATAAGGATGTTACACATTTGAAAAAAGACATTTCCGCTCTTTTGTCCACTTCCACAATGCCTGTTCCGGAATTTTTTCACATACTGCCAGGTCTTCGGAGTGGAAAACCATTGGAAATATGTATTTTTTCCCTGATTTACTGTGCACTTTTTCATCTTCTGATATTCCTGATCTGCCCCTCACCTTCACTTGCCTGGATCCTTCCTGCAGTAGCAGTTTCTGTAATCCTGACTACTGATGTTTTTCATCTTGGCAGACACTTTGCCTTTTATCAGCTTTGCCTTGAACAGCAGCCTGAATGGTGTTATCTTTTTAAGTTTCTGATCGGATTTGTGCTGCCGTTTACTGTTTTGAGAATGATATCATAAAAAACTTATAGAATTGCTATAAGCAAAGAGGTTATACATTATGGATTCATCTGTTATAGAAATTCTGAAAAGACAGCAGATACTGGAGACATTTAAATCCTCCGGATATGAAAAAGAAACAGAAATCAACTCCACACAATACGGTCAGAATATTCTCAGAGTCTGCCGGACATCTTCCTTTAAACGAAACAAATACAGGAAAAGGCTTACCGCTGCCTGTGCTTTTGCCATTGTAGCCGCTCTGTTTTCCGCTGCAAATGTGGGATATATATGGATAAGAAACGGAATTGCCTTGAGCACGTTTCTTATCTAAGAACTGATCCTGACGTAGACAACTCTTCCGATGACTATTACTCCACTTCTGTTCCACGTGCAGAGGCAGCCATGGAAGCAGGGGACTATACAAATGCCAAAAAGATACTGGACTCCAAAAAAGAAAGAAATGAAAACACCTTCGCCGGTGCCCTGACTTATTCAGAACTTTATAATAAGACAGGAGATTATGATAATGCCGCCCTGGTGATTCTTAATTTTCTGGACAAACATTACCCGCCTGTCAATATCCATTCTCAAAGTCCGCTTTATACAGACCTTCAGGATATTAAGGGGGAACTGTCTCCGGATGTACAGGAACGATACGATACATGCATGACAGAATGTAAAGCATCTGCTGCATTTTATGATCATCTGGATTCCCTTGTCAAACAGGAAGATTACCAGACTGCTCTGGATCTGTGCAATTCCCGGAAACAGGAAGGTGCTTTTGATTCCACGCTTTTTACTTATTACGATTACTGTTATATGGGACTTGAAAAATACGAAGAATTCGCAGATTATCTCATGGAAATCATTAAGAACTACCCTTCTGATGTCTATTCCATGATAAAAGTACCGTCAGATGATGCTGTGACTTCAGGTATAAACAAAGTTTATCCTTATCTCTCTGCTGAAAAAAAGAGAGAAATTGATAATCTTCATGTTCTCACAAATACCGCTGATACTTCTGAGTAGCAGTCAGTCGGATACAAAATAAGTCAGGGAGGAGCACAGGCTCCTCCCTGTCAGTCAGTTACAGGTTTTTCTTCTTATAAATAAACCATGATGCTGCTACAGTGAACACCAGCAGATAAAGAAGCAGAATCCCAATACCAGTGTAATTCACCGCCTCACCTGATGAAATGCTTCTCATCAGATGGCTGGTCTGGGATAATGGCAAGGCTGATACAAACTTGCCTACAAATCCCGGAAGTTTCTCTGTTGAGAAAAAGGTGTTACACAAATATGCCATAGGCATAATGATATAATTGGAAAACCTCGGCACGTCTGCGTGGTTTTTTGCCAGAAAGGAGACCACCACGCCGATGGCTGAGAATACCGCTCCGTTCAGGAACATCACCAGAAAGGACCATCCGTTGAAGATCAGTCCTGTCTCAATAGGTGCTGTAAGAAGCAGTATGATTCCTCCTGCATACAGACCGCGCAGACTTCCCCCGATGATCTGTCCGGCAATAAACTGCCATAATGGTGTGGGGGAGATCATCACCTGATCAAAAGCCTTCTCATACAGTCTCTGTACGTTTAGGTTCTGCGCAATGGCGTTGAAGCTTCCGTTCATAGTTGTCAGTGATACCACACCCGGAATCAGAAAGTTCAGGTATGGCTGTCCATGAGAAGTGGTCTGGATTCCCATTCCGAATACGATCAGATACATTAGCGGTGCAATCATTGCCGCCAGTGTGATTTTATAGAAATCCCGGCGGAATTCTACCCACTTCTCCCATAATATTGTTATAATTCCCATACATTTTTCTCCAGATTATTCTAACTTTTTTCGCAACCTCCGCAGGGGACTTCCCTGATTCAGTTAATATCTGCTATTTTGAAATCAAATGCTTCCCGGCTCTTTCTACAAAGACATCTTCCAGTGTTGTCTCGCGAAGAGACGCCTGCCCTGTAAGCTCTTCCAGATACCGGATTGCTTCCTGTCGTGTATGGAAATAGTGATTCTGTGTTCCATCTGCTGTCATCTCGTCCACTGCATAAGCACCAAGACTCTCAATCAGTGCTGACGGAGTACTTACCTCCTCCAGCTTACCATGATCCATCAGTGCCACACGATTACAGAGACTCTGTGCTTCTTCCATATAATGAGTAGTCAGCAGGATCGTCAGATTTTTCTCATTAAGCTTACGCAGAAGATTCCACATCTGTCTTCTGGAAAGAGCATCCATACCTGCTGTGGGTTCATCCAAAAGCAATATCTCCGGATCTGTCAGTAATGCCCGACAGACCATCAGCTTACGCTTCATTCCACCGGAAAGCTTACGGACTGTACGTTTGCGAAACTTCAGCAGGTCACAGAACTCCAGAAGTTCTTCTGTTCTTTCTTTTATCTGCTTTCGCGGCATAAAATAGAGCCGTCCCTGGTATTCCATAATCTCATCCATATTCATATCCTGACGCATGGAATATTCCTGTGTGATCACACTGATCTTACGTTTCAGATCCGGTCGGTTGCGTCCAAGTGTCTGCCCGTCTCGTAAGCTGCTGACCGTCTATGAGGATTTCTCCCTTTGTTGGAAGAAGAAGGGTTGAGAGCAGGCTGATGGTCGTTGTCTTGCCTGCTCCGTTCGGTCCAAGAAGGCCAAAAAATTCCCCTTTTTCAATTTTCAGGTTCAGGGAATCCACAGCTGTAAAATTGTCAAAGGTTTTTGTCAGATCTCTGGTTTCGATCATAATCCTCCATCCTGTTCCTTTGCAATGATCAGAGAATAATAGCCTGCATCATCCGGAATTTCTTCTACACTGTTGTAAATATGCTCATCCGGCATTCCACAGTTCTCCACCATACGGATATTGCGTCCGCTTTTTGCCAGAATTTCCTTTACCTGATTCATCTTTTTGCCGGATTTCATCAGCACATAGGTACCCGGCTGATCCAGTTCACTGTCAAGGCGGTGAACTGCAGGCTGTACATGAAGAGGCTGGTTCCACTCTGTAAGCGGGATATTCAGGCGTGCTGCTGTTGCGCAGAAGGAAGTGATGCCGCTTACCAGTCTTGTCTCATATCCATCTGCTTCTACTCTCTTCTGCACATATGAAAATGTTGAATAGATAGTCGGATCTCCAAGTGTCAGAAATACTACATTCTTACCTGTATCAAGTGCTGCTTCCAGCGCCTTGGCTCCTTTTTCATGGTTCAGTTCCAGTTCTGCCTTATCGTGTGTCATTGGCATATAGATTGGCAGGAGTTCTTTGTCTGCAAGCTCAGGTACTGCCTGTACTGCGATCTTATATGCAACTGTTTCACGCACCTCTGCGCCCGGTACTGCAATAATATCATTCTCTTTGATCAGGCGCACTGCCTTTAATGTCATAAGTTCCGGATCTCCGGGGCCAACTCCTACTCCGTATAAAATTCCTCTCATTACCATATCCTCCTGTGATTTGCATATACATTTTTATGATATCAGAATTGCAGGAGCTGCTTCGCAGCAAAGCAATTCACAGATATTCATTTATTGTGCTCACTGTTCACTACGTTCTCAATGATGTTGCGTGCGGACAGCACCTTTTATTATACTAAAACAGGATAACTTTTTCAACAAAGTATTGACAATTAATTTCAATTGTGGGATGATGAAAATTATCGAATTTAAGTGAGGAAAGAAATATGAGAAAGATTTTTTCAGTTCTGACAACTTTGATCTGCTGTCTGTCAGTATGGACTTCTGTTCCTGCTGCACAGGCTTTCACTCTTGATAAAGAAGATGGGGAGTATTCCATCCAGGTAGAGCTGGAGGGCGGGAGCGGCAAAGCCAGTGTCACTTCACCGACTTTGATCACTGTGAAAAACGGCGAAGTAACTGCCGATATCCAGTGGAGCAGTTCTAATTATGATTACATGATCGTTGACGGTGAAAAATATCTCCCTGTCAATGAGGAAGGAACGAATTCTGAATTCCTGATCCCGGTTACCATTATGGATGAGAGCATGCCGGTAATCGCAGACACTACTGCCATGGGTACCCCTCATGAGATCAATTATACCTTGACTTTCTATTCCGATTCCATCGGTTCCAAAAGCCAGATGCCGCAGGAAGCAGCGAAACGTGTTGTTGCTGTTGCACTTGTTATTATCGTAGGCGGTGGGATTCTGAATTATTTCGTAAACAAGAGAAACCGATGCTGAACCAGGCAGACACCTGCATCTCAGTTCGGTTAAGAAATACAAAAAAGCTGCCATACGGCAGCTTTTTTGTATTCTATATCTTTATTCAGCCATCTCCACTTCCAGCACATAGTCTACAGGATCCGGCAGTACAGGATCCGGACCAAGGTCAACAAATGCGATATCCGGATAATCGCTGTGTACCCATAAAGTAGAGATCGGCACTTCATGTCCGTCATCCAGGGCACGTACTTTCACAATCTTATTCTTATCAAATCCAATCAGCGGCAGTGGTCCTAATGTATTCTCATAAATATGGACATAATACTTGTTTCCATTTCTGGTGATACGTCCGTAATCCGGTTTCGGGATATCTGCTGCCGGAGCGCATCCATAGATACTGTCATGGTTCTTATCCATCCAGCGTCCGATTTCCGCCAGGATCGCGGAGGATTCTTTCGGGAATTTACCTTTCGCATCAGGTCCTACATTCAAAATCATATTTCCACCTTTGGAAACGCACTCTACCAGCTTCTTGATCAGCATGGAAGCAGGTTTGTAATAGTGGTCATTTGCGCAGTAGCCCCAGTTATTGTTCATGGTGAAGCATGCTTCCCATACCATCGGATTCCCTTCTTTGTCGCAGATTCCTTCCGGCGGGATGATCTGTTCCGGGCTTATAAAATCGCCATGATACGGTGTCGGATCGCATTCATACAGAGATCCTCTTCCCTCACCACTGACTTCCAGACGGTTATCAATGATGATTCCCGGCTGTAATCTGCGGACCATATCTATCAGTCTGGTTGCTCCCCATTTCTCTCCCCGCATATCGTCATAAGAAAAGTCAAACCACATAATATCGATTTTTCCATAATTTGTGCAGACCTCTTCCACCTGATTGTACATATACTCTATATAACGAGAAAAATCTCTGTTTTCATTACTGCATTCCGGATGGTTTCTCATAGGATGGATGCGGTCTCCGTAATGAGGATAGTCCGGATGATGCCAGTCAAGTAAGGTGAAATACAGACCGACTTTCAGACCTTCTTCGCGAAGAGCTTCCACATATTCTTTGATCAGATCTCTTCCTGCAGGTGTATTGGTAACTTTATAATCTGTGTATTTACTGTCAAATAAACAGAAACCATCATGGTGTTTTGCAGTCAGAACCACATATTTCATACCTGCTGCCTTTGCCTCTTTTGCCCACTGTTTCGGATTATAGTCTCTGGCATCAAATTCTTTCATAAACGGAAGGTATTCTTCCTCAGGCATCTCCTCTGTACTGCGTACCCATTCTCCTCTTGCAGGAATAGAATATAATCCCCAGTGGATAAACATTCCGAAACGGGCATCCTGATACCATTTCATACGTTCTTCATATTCTTTTCTGTTAAACTGATACATGATTTTTATCTCCTTTATGTAAATGCAAATTCAATATCCAATCCTTTACATCTATACAATAATGTAATCCGGCAATACCAGAAGATGCTCACAGGTGTCATCTCCGGGCATCTTATTTATCGCTCTGTTACATTAATCTAAGCAGCATATCCCCGGTTCCTACATTGTAACCGCTGGTCGCATAAATCCCATTCAGACTTCCGTTCGTCACAATGATCAACGGAAGTTTGTCCGGATCTACGTACATACGCCTTCCCAGAGTATTGATAATCTCTGAGAAATCATCATAATAAATCTGAATATTTTTTAACTTTGCAAGTGCTTTGAACAGTGTCGGTGTCTCCAGTGCTTCTTTACTTCTCACTACAAAAATAATCTGCTCTGCATATCCTGCGAAAGCCTCTTCCTGCTCCATCATTTCATTTAAGATATGCTCAGTAGGCTCTTTTTCTTCTTCCAGAAACATCAGGATATGTTTTCCGTCTGCTGTAAGGTCAGATGCTTTCACCTCTGTACCATCCTCAGTTTTCAGCATGAATTCTGGCATGGAAATATTCTCCAGCATATCCTCCAGGTCTGCTTCCCTGAGTACCAGCTCGATCTCCTTTGTCTCTCCGGGCTGAATTTCAAAATGATATTCATTTGCAAACATATTTCCATTTGGAAGTCTGTTTGAAGTAAGAATCCTGTAGTTTCCGGATTCCAACGGCAGATTCAGGATCTGATCTTCGAAATTCTCTGCTCCCAGTTTCAGTGATGTATATCTTCCATTCTCCAGTTTTGCAATACTCCAGTTCTGGAAATATTTCCACTGTACAGTCTCTCCTGCTTTCAGGATCAGAGTACAGTTCTTCTCTGTTCTTGCAAGCACAGGAACGAATCTTCCGTTTTCCATATATTCCATAGAACGATCATGTGGATTCAGTCTTGCCGCTACTCCAAGGGTTCTCGCTATTGCAACAAACAGGATTTTCTTTGACAGGAAGCTTCCTGTACAGGTCCTTATGCATCCTGCCGGTGTTGTGATCACACTGGAACGCTCTTTCTCCGGTCTGGAAACAATTGCCTTCTCGATCAGATTCCAGATTCTGGAAGGATCATCTCTCAGCTCCTGTTTCTCAGCTCTGGAAAAATGCTTCTTAATCTCTCTTCTGTATTTCTGAAGAACTTCATCATCTACTCTTGGATTTAACACATAAGATACAAAGGTATCCTTTTTCATCATACCATGATATGGGATTGCCAGCTCCAGGTGTTCCTCCAGAACGTCACTGATACAGTCAGTTCTGTCTTTCTCTGTGAGAACCCTCAGGAGATCTTCTCTGTATGAGGCAGCAATGGCTTCTTCTATCCTGTTTACCTTTTTTTCCAGGAAACGTTCACATTCCGGATTTGACCAGTTTCTTACTTTCTGCTCTCTGTGTACATTGGCTGCTGCCAGACGCTTATTTCCCTTCGCCTTCTGTTCCGGAGTCGGCATGTCTGTGTTTACAGGTGCATCATGAGGAGCAAATATATCTGCTGCTGTCCACTTTTCTGATTCGCCGTCATTTCTTTTATCCTGCGGTACCAGACAAAGTTCACAGTTATCTTCTTTCTCAGTGTTCATAACTGTTTCCGCATAGAACCACTCGCCGTCAGAACACATTCTTGCGGAAATATGCAGACTCCCAAGTCCTGTTGTCAGTCTGGCAGTTCCCTTACTGTCTGTTTTCTTCTCTGCAATCGGTGCATACTCTGAATAGTTCAGCACCTCAAAGGAAACCTCAGCTCCCTCTGAGGGTAACCCCTGCGCATCCTTTACTGTTACTGTAATTTCTTTGGTTACTGCATACCTCTTCAATTCATTCAGCATGGTCACCATACCATCTGTGCCGATCACCTCACCTTCCGGGATTTTGGTGTCAAACACACGTGAATGGATCATCATTGCTCTGGAAGAAGCGTTTGTAAACCATCCTTTATTCAGGATTTCTTCGGGCTCACAGGCTCCGAGGAAGTACCATTTGCCGTCACACCAGATTTCTACCCAGGCGTGATTGTCATCGCAGTGAGACCACTTCGGCGCATATACCTGACGGGCAGGTACGCCTACGCTTCGCAGTGCATTTACAGTGAATACAGACTCTTCACCACATCTGCCATTTCCTCTGCGGTATACAGA
>OIDN01000529.1_pt1 | contig 10066 bp, 7 predicted proteins | sample 1581581 | NCBI WGS metagenome assembly OIDN01 (sample SAMEA3882535, study PRJEB24775) | human gut metagenome | biome: human-associated habitat; feature: intestine environment; material: feces | place: Netherlands | collected 2009/2010
CGAGACGCCGTCAACAGCAGATGCTACGGATGCCGTTGGAGCCGCTGTAGTGAAAGCTGAGGACTGGGTAAGCACAGAGAATGGCTTTAAACTGCGCAAACCTGCAAAAAATCAGGATACAGCAAATACAGATGATCAGAAAGCAGCAACAGCAGCACTACCCGATGAGGAGATGCTGTCTGAGACTGACGGATTCTCAGGAGATCAGACAGAATCATCTGAAACAGCAGTGGCTGAAACAGATACAACAGCTGTGACAGCAGAGGTTACAGCAATGGAAACACCAGCAGCAACGGATACAGTGTCTGTAACAAATGAAGAATTTTATACAGTGGCAGACGGAATTGTAAAGATCAGCACAGAGTATAAAGGGGAAACCCATACAGGATATTATCTGTTTGATGAAGAGGGAATCCTTGTAACTGGACAGGCTGAGGTAAAAGAAAAATCTTCAGCTGATGAAGAACCGACATCAGATGCAGCTCAGTCAGCAGGAGAAGATGCCGCAGGGGAAGAAACAGAAGCCCAGGCAAATCAGTCCTATTTTACAACTGCAGATGAGGCTGTTGTTTATACCGGATGTGAAGGAGAAGCGATAACTCCATATACATCTACAGTAGGCCAGCAGGAGAAGAGTGTATGGAAATGGACAGGAACATATTTCCAGTACTACGATGAGAATGGTAATCTGGAGACAATTGCACAGCTTGAAGCGAAAGCAAAAGCAGCAGGTACATATACCGGATATTTCAAGATCAATGAGGATTATTACTGCCTTGATTCTGAAGGTAAGCCACAGACAGGAGAGATCACCCTCACAGTTAACGGCGAATCAAACCTGTATTATTTTGATCCTGCAAGCAGCGACATTCCCGGAAAAATGTTCCACAATGGATGGCTTCGTTCAGATACCACTAAGGGAGAGCGCTGGCTGTATTTTAAAAAGGGAAATGTTCCGGCAGACATCGGTAAATATTATAAGCGTGGCGTAGTTGCCACAGCTATCCCGGAGAAAGGAACCGGAGATTACTTGCTGGATGCCAATGGATATGTTCTGAAATCAGTGATGAAGAAGGCTCAGAATGGTGCATATTACTGTACCGACAGTAACGGCCAGATTTATAGAAATAAACTTGTAAAATACGGCAATTTCAGATATTATTTTGGCTCAAACGGAAAGCGGGCAACCTGGACAAAGAGATGGGCAAAAGCAGGCGATCATTACTATTACTTTGGAAGTACTCCGGGTCGTGTTGTTGAGAAACATGGCTGGCAGAAACTTGTCAGCACCAGTGGCAAATTCCTTGGCTGGCTGTATTTTGATTCCAAGGGAAATCATTATACGGATAAGTGGACTTCCGCAGGTTATTATTTTAAACCATCAGGAAAGCTTGCAAGCGGTTTGACAGAAATCGATGGAAAGAAATATATATTTGAATCATCTACATCCGCAGAACACAAAGGTAAAGTATATAAGAGCACAATGGTGCGCTATAAAAAGAAATGGTATATCGCATCTTCTAAGGGAAGCCTGTATAAGAGCGGATGGAGAAAATACAGCGGCAATTACTATTATCTTAAAGAATGTGTGGTTCAGACAAATCAGTTTATGAAAAAGAATGGAGTAAACGGTTATCTGGATGCAAACGGTAAATATACAAGAGGATGGGTAATTGTAAGTAATGCTAAAAACCTGGTGAGATATATCGATCCGTCAGGAAACGGATTTGCAAGAAATAAGAGTATGAGAGTTAATGGAATTCTGTATTACTTTGACAGTAACGGATACCGTATCACTGATCTGACAAACAGATACAGAGGACCGTATTCTGTTCAGGTGGACAGAGTAAACGGAGTTATGACTGTTTATGCTGATTCAGCCAGAACAATTCCTGTTAAGACGATCAGGGTATCTGTAGGTTTAGCAGGAACACCAACTCCGACCGGTAACTTTACACTGAGCAGAAGCCTGAGGTGGCAGCCTCTTATGGGACCATCCTGGGGACAGTATGGAACTCATGTAGACGGTGCCGGACAGGGAGGAATCTTTGTTCATTCTGTAGCCTGCGGCCAGGCAAACTCATATAATCTTCCGGCAGTAGAGTACAATAAGCTTGGATCTCCCGCATCACATGGATGTATCAGAACCTGTGTGGCAGATGCGAAGTGGGTTTATGAGAACTGTAATGGCGCACCGATCAGTATTATTGATGGTAAATATAAAGCAGATGATGCAATGAAAGGACCTCTTGGAAAGAAAGCACTGACTCCGTTAAGAGGAGCTGCTAATTTTGATCCTACAGATCCGGCTGTCTGATCCGGATATTTCTGCCAGGATAAATAAACATAATTGCTTATAGAAACGAAATATGCAAAACGGCTGCACAGAGCAAGAAATGTGCAGCCGTTTTTGGGTATATATCAGGGATTATCTTGCGAAAATGTAATATAGTGTGTATAATATGTTAATAGTATTGTAATAAAATGGACGTTTATTAGAAGACAGGAGTAGAAAGATGAAAAGAGATTTTTTAAAAATCAGAAAAAGGCTTATTGTTGGTTGTCTGGCAGCTGAGATAGCTGTAGCGCAGCCTGTAAGCTCTGTTTTTGCAAATCCGCATTATGACAGACGTGATACAGTGGCTGAGGAGGAATTTATTTATTCTGCAAGAACTTCCGGTACAGAGTCATCAAGAAAAAAAGTGAACTCCAAAGCATGGAAAAAGATCAACGGTGTCTGCTATAACGGAAGTGGAGAAATCATTCCGGGTGCGATAACCAGAGGCATGGATGTCTCTGAATGGCAGGGCAATATTGACTGGAAACAGGTAAAGAGGTCTGATATAGATTTTGCGTTTGTCCGGATCTCCTATGGCCTGACTCACGAAGATTATACCTATGATGAGAATATGACAAATGCAGAACTTGCCGGAGTACCCACAGGCACCTATGTGTACAGTACAGCCTTATCGACAACTACCGCATTAAAGGAAGCACAGCTTGCCATCAGCAAAATGCAGGGTTACAAGGTTTCCTATCCGGTCGTATATGATCTGGAGTATGCAAAAGCAAGTAAGCTTTCTGCAAAAACAGTCTCAGAGATGGCACTGACCTTCTGCAATGAAGTGCGCAGGGCCGGATATTATCCAATGGTTTACTGCAATACCAACTGGTATGATAATTACATAGACTGGTCCTTATTATCAGGAGTGGATGTATGGATCGCAAGATATGGGGACACGATTCAGGCACCTGATAAGGAACGGTACAATTATACAATATGGCAGTCCACAGACGGTAACCGGGAAAGCGGACTGAATAGTACCAGCGGACTGGTAGCAGGAATTCCTGCAGGCAATGATGTTGATATGGATTTTGGCTATGTGGACTATACAAAGAAAATTACGCCGAGATGGAAATCTCTGGATTCCTATGTTCCGGCAATGAAACCCGATACAGGCAGCAACGATGGAAGCCAGGAACAGACAGGACTTCATCAGGAAAATGGAAAATACTATTATGTCAATGAAAATGGCGAACGTGTGTCAGATCAGTGGGTAACTGTAAATGGAAAGACCTATTATATCAGTTCTGATGGTTATGCTCTGATGGGAATGAAGAAAGTAGACGGGAAATGTTACTGGTTCCATACAAAATCCGGATATATGTTTAAAAACCGCCGCGTGACCAGATCTACCGGCGATATCTACTATTTTGGAAGCGACGGTGTACGTTGCGAGAATGGAATGTACAAAGTCAGGGAAAAAAGTGGGGAGCACACCTATTATTTCCGGAAAAACGGAAAAGCGTATAAGGGATGGCTGACGCTGAATGGTAAAAAATACTATTTTTACAAAGGCAGTTCCGCACTTTCCGGTACGCGTGCCGAGAACATTACACTGACCAGTTCCAACAGGATTGTATCTGTGTTTGATGGAAATGGAGTGTGTACCAGACAATATAAAAAGCGGTAAAAAATATTGAAACATATAAAAAGATCCTGCAGCTGTGGCACTGATGGAAATTCTGCAACAGCTTCGGGATCTTTTTATGAAATTGCCGTAATTAAAGCGTATAGATCAGGATACCTGCAATGATGATCAGGTTTCCCATGATTTTTCCTTTCGTGATTTTTTCCTTCAGAATGAAATGAGAGAGAAGCAGGACAAACACATAGGCGGCAGTATCAATGACAGGACCATAGCGCATATCTACTTTTGTATAACACCATGTATTGAGGAGGAGGATCAGCATATATATAGTGTATGAGAGAATCACCCGGAAATTGAGATATTCCCTGATTCGGTTTTCGTATCTGATATTTGCGCTCTGTTTCAGAAGTATCTGTGAAACAGCGGAAAAAAATGTTCCGCTCAACATGATTAAAATAAATGTTCTATTCATATCTCTGCACCGTCCATACTCCAAATAAAACCACCAGAATACCTATGATATTCTGAATGGAAAGATTTTCATGAAAGATCAGCACTGCCCATATCTGCGACCACAGAAGATAAACACTTTTATTGGCATAGGCAGTAGACAAAGAGAATTTCTTGATGACCTGCTGCCAGGTGATGGCGTAGATTCCGCAGTTGGCTACCATCAGGAACAGGAACAGGTAAAGCAGAGGACTGCTGAGACCATGTTTATTATACTGAACAGATGCAGCTTTGGAAAAAACACTTGTCAGTGAAAACAGCAGGATATTCAGATGAAGTTGTATGTAGTCTTTGAGTTTTGACATAATACCTCCGGGCGATAATGGTATTTTACGGATTTCATCCAATAGAGCGTGTCTGAAAGCTGTCGGACAGTAACTATTTTACATAAAAAAGCAGGGAAGTCAAGGTTTGTGCAGCAGGAATCTTGAAAAGAAATGTTGAAAATGATATGATAAAAATGATTGCAAAAAGATGAAAAGAGAAAGGAAAAGCATATGAGCTTATATTCAGTGGTTGTTCCTGTATATAATTCTGAACATACACTGGGAGAACTATATACCCGTTTGGAGAAAGTATTCCGGGAAACTCTTAAAGAAGACTTTGAACTGATCCTGGTAGATGACGGATCAAAGGACAGATCTTATGAGATCATGACGGAACTCAGAGAAAAGGATCACAGGGTACGGATCATACAGATGGCCCGTAACTTCGGACAGCATCCGGCACTTCTGTGTGGATTTGCACATGTAAAAGGAGAGTTTGTGGTAACAATGGATGATGACCTTCAGCATCAGCCGGAGGAACTTCCGAAGATGGTCAGAACCATGCAGGAGAGACCGGATGTGGATGTTATCATTGCAAGCTATGAAGGAAGAAAGCATGGTCCGATACGCAAACTGGGAACGAAATTTTCTGTATGGGCAACTTCAAAGATGCTGGGAAAAGATCCGGATCTTCAGATCACCAGTTACAGGCTGATCCGCAGATTCCTTGTGGATGCCATGGTAAAAACAAATACATATCTTCCACAGATTGGAAACCTTCTGATCAGGAGTTCTAACCGTATTATTAATGTTCCGATTCAGCACGCAGACAGAGCTTACGGAAAAAGCGGTTATTCCTTTAAGAGACTGCTGAAAGATCTGATTTATGATATCACGACACATACTGCATTTCCCCTTCTGCTAGTGAGAAATATCGGAATTGTCAGTTTCCTGATAAGTGTAGTTCTGTCGGTCTGTTATCTGGTAAGATATTTTACACTGGGCATATCTGTGCAGGGCTGGACTTCGTTGATGCTGGTTATGCTGGCGTTTTTTGGACTGATTTTGTTATCGATCGGAATTATGGGAATATATTTAATGAACATTCTTAATGAGGCAAAAAAAATGCCCCATTATGTAATACGTCGGGAGGATACGGACGAATAATGAAAGAAATTGGCGGATATTTTCAGCTGGAAGAGATGCCGGGAGAGGAATATTATCCTGACCTGTACAGGGTCAATCTTGGAAGAACCGCACTGCTGTGGCTTTTGAAGAGCCGCAGGTGCAGGAAAATCCTATTACCGTATTTTCTGTGTGGATCAGTGGTGCATACCTGTCAGGAAAATCAGATAGAGACAGAATTTTATCATCTGAATGAGAAACTGGAAGTTCTGTATCCGAAAGAACAGCTTCCGGAAGGGGAATATCTTTATCTGGTTAATTACTATGGCCAGCTGTCTGATTCCCGGATATCAGAGTATAAAAAGATTTACGGAAACATCATAGTGGACCATACCCATGCATTTTTTCAGAAACCATTAAAAGGGATAGATACACTGTATTCCTGCAGAAAATTCTGGGGTGTCAGCGATGGCGCATATCTGTCAACAGATGCCAGCCTGACAGAAAATAAGACTGTCGATTATTCTGCAGAGCGTATGAAACATATTCTGGGGCGTTATGAGCATAATGCCGGAACCTACTACAAAGATATGCTGGAAAATGCGGCAAAATATGACGGGATGGAGCTTCGGCAGATGTCAAAGCTTACACAGAATCTTCTGAAAGCTGTGGATTATGACAGAGCAAAGAAAAAAAGGGAAGAAAACTACCGGATTCTCGGAGAACTGCTTCCATCGGAAAGTATATTTAATCAGACTGTGCCGGAGGGACCTTTTGCATATCCGTATTTCCACGCTGATGGAATGAAGCTTCGCAGATATCTTGCCGAAAAGAAGATATTTGTGCCGACTTACTGGAAAAATATAATTGAGAACTCTGAGACAAAAAGTCTGGAATATACCTGGGCTGCCAATATTCTTCCGTTGCCCTGCGATCAGCGTTACAGCGTGGAGGATATGAAATATATGGCTTCGGTTGTCAGAGAATGTGAGGAACGGATATGAAACATAAAGTGTTGATTCTGGGAACGCTCGGAGAATTTACAGAGCTGGTAAAGAAAGCAAAAGAGAAAGGTTATGAGACTGTTGTGTGCGACGGATATGCAGATGGTATTGCCAGAACGTATGCAGATAAGGCTTATACCATTCCTGTAACAGATGTAGATGCTATTGCCCTGATGTGCAGGGAAGAAGGTGTGGACGGGATCATCACATCATTTTCAGATCTGCTCCTGGAGTGTATGGTTAAAATTGCAGACAAAGCAGGACTGCCCTGTTATCTGAAACCGGAACAGCTTTCCTGGTACAGGGATAAATCGGCATGCCGGGATGTTCTGGACAAGCTTGGACTGCCGGCACCGGGATTTCGGAAAATATCTGTGGAACTGCTGAAACAGGGATCAGAAGAAGAAATACAACAGAGTATTGCAAATCTGCAGTATCCTCTGATCAGTAAACCTCTGGATAAATATGGTTCAAGAGGAATCTTTATTATTCATCATTCAGATGAAGTCAGAAAAAAAGCCCTGCAGACAGCGGAATATACGGATTGTCAGGAAATTCTGGTTGAGGAATACAATGACGGTTATGAGTTTAACATGATGACATGGGTAATGGATGGGAAAGTCAATGTGATCAGCATTGCAGATCGTGAGAAAACGGAAATGGAAGAGGGAATGCTTCCGCTCAGCACACGAAATGTTTATCCATCCCGTTTCCTGGCGGAGGTCGAAAAAAGTGCCACAGATATTCTGCAGAATTATATCCGCTATACCGGACAGACGGAAGGTGCATTATCCATGCAGTTTTTCTGGAAACCTGGCAGGGGCATTCAGGTATGTGAGATTGCAGGACGTTTCTTTGGATATGAACATGAGCTGACAGATATGGTTTATGGATTTCAGACAGAGGAACTGCTGCTGGATTATCTTTATGAAAAAGACCGGATAAAGGAGATGTTTGACCGTCATGATATTTATCATCCGGTAAAATATGGGGCTGTACTGTATTTTCAGGGACGACAGCTTCAGATTGCAGATCAGACGGCAGCCTGTGAGCTTGCAAAAGAAAAATGCGTTGTAAAACCCTGGATTTTTTATAAAGAAGGCGAACATGTGATAGAATATGGGCCGAATCCATATCTTGCATTGTATTATATAGAAACAGAAAACCGCAGGCAGCTGGAGATGGAGACTGAGAAATTTTTCAGTGAGATGAGTATCCGGGATCCGGAGGGAAGAGAAGTTGCCTACAGAAATAAGATACCGGAATATGAGAAGGAAAAGAAAACAGATGATTGATTTTAACAGACCTGCTTTTACAGGCAGGGAATTTGATTACATACGTGATGCGGTACAGAGAGGAATGCTCTGTGGGGATGGAGAATATACGAAAAGATGTTCTCAGTGGATGATGGATAAATTTCATGTAAATCATGTAATGCTTACCACATCCTGTACCCATGCTCTGGAGATGGCAGCCCATCTTTGCGACATTAAGCCCGGTGATGAGGTGATCATGCCGTCCTATACATTTGTTTCAACCGCAGATGCCTTTGTATTAAAGGGAGCAAAGATTGTATTTGTTGATATCAGACCGGATACAATGAATATTGATGAGAAATTGATCGAGGCGGCAGTGACTGAGAAAACAAAAGTGATCGTCCCGGTCCACTATGCAGGGGTTGCCTGTGAGATGGATACCATTATGGAGATTGCAAAAAAATACAATCTGAAGGTTGTTGAAGACGCTGCGCAGGGAGTAGATGCCTGTTATAAGGGAAAAGCTCTTGGTACCATTGGAGATTTTGGGTGTTACAGTTTCCATGAGACAAAGAATTATAGTATGGGAGAAGGCGGAGCACTTTTAATCCGGGACGAGAAAAATGTAGAGAATGCAGAAATTGTCCGGGAGAAAGGAACAAACCGTAGCAAATTCTTCCGGGGACAGATTGATAAGTATACCTGGGTAGAAGCGGGTTCTTCTTATCTGCCAAGTGAGTTAAATGCAGCATATCTTTATGCACAGCTTGAAGCAGCGGATAAGATTAATGAAAAACGTCTGTCTATCTGGAACCGCTATTGGGATGGATTGGAAAAATTATCTGATGAGGGTAAAATTGTCCGCCCAACGATACCGGAGGGCTGCGCACATAATGCACATATGTTTTATCTTAAAGCAAGGGATTTAGAGGAAAGAACAGCTTTAATCAGTTATTTAAAGGAACAGGGGGTACAGGCTGTATTTCATTATATTCCATTACATACAGCACCGGCAGGCCGGCGCTATGGTATGTTTGCAGGAGAAGACCGTTATACAACGAGGGAAAGCGAGAGGCTGGTCCGCTTGCCGTTATATTATAATCTGTCATTGGAACAGGCAGACTATGTGATAGATAAGGTTAATGCATTTTACAAAGAGAGATAAATGAAAATACAGGAAAGAGGACAGAGCAAATGGTTATTGTTATTGGGGCAACAGGATTTATTGGAATGTATACCGTAGACCGCTTCTTGGAAGAAGGTTATGAGGTGCTGGCAACTGGAAGAAATGCAATCATGAAGCAGGAACTGGAAGCAAAAGGCGTTACCTGTGTGTCATTGGATATTTCGAAAAAAGAAGATTTTGATAAATTACCGACAGAAGGTGTAGAGGGTGTCATTTTACTGGCAGGTCTGCTTCCGGCAAATGCACCGGTGGATATCAGTGCAGATGAGAATGCCGCAGACTATATCCGCATTAATGTAGAAGGAACCGTTAATGTATTAGAGTATTGCCGGAAGAATGGCATTAAGAAAGTGATTTCCACCAGCAGCTATGCAGATGTAAGAAATGCATGGAAAAAAGGCGTTGCCTTAAAAGAGACAGAGCCGAGAGATTTCATGTATACCGGAGACCATGCGGTATATGTGATTTCCAAAAATGCAGCCAATGATGTGATGGAATATTATAATGAGCAGCATGGCATGCAGTGTGCATCTTTCCGCCTGCCACCGGTATACGGAGTAGGACCTCATTCTGAGATTTATGTGAATGGTAAATATTATAAGACCGGAATCCAGACCTTTATTGAGAATGCAGAAGCCGGAAAAGACATTGAAATCTGGGGTGACCCACAGATTTCCAGAGACATTATTTATGTAAAGGATGTTGCAAGAGCATTTGTGCTGGCATTACGCAGTGATAAGACCTATGGTCTTTATAATATGACATCCGGTACAGAACTAACTTTAGA
>OIDN01000532.1_pt1 | contig 10051 bp, 8 predicted proteins | sample 1581581 | NCBI WGS metagenome assembly OIDN01 (sample SAMEA3882535, study PRJEB24775) | human gut metagenome | biome: human-associated habitat; feature: intestine environment; material: feces | place: Netherlands | collected 2009/2010
CCTGCTCAAGTTCCTGAAAGAGCAGTGCGGCAGCGACCCCAATGCCCGCTTCTACGTCATTGGTCAGACTGGCTACCGCGCCCTGCTCCACAAGGACCCGCGCCTGGTGGAAGAGTTCCACTATGGTGCCACGGCCCCCACACTGCAGCGCGCCCGCGACATCACGGTGGACGCCATCGACGACTTCAAGTCGGGCAAACTGGATGAGATCTATCTTATCTACACCAAGATCCAGAACGCGCTGACCAGTGAGCCGGTGATGGAGCGTCTGCTTCCGCTGGACCGTGAGCATCTGAAGCCCGCCCCGAAAGGTCTGGGCGACCCCCGCGGCGAAGTCGAGCTGGTGCCGGACGCATGGACGGTGTTCGAGCAGACCGCTCCTATCTATATGCACGGCATGATCTTTGGTGCCATGACCGAGAGCTTCTGCGCGGAGCAGAGCGCCCGCATGACCGCCATGGATTCGGCCACCAAGAGCGCCAACGATATGATACGCGACTTGCAGCTGGAATACAACCGCACCCGCCAGGGCTCCATCACCCAGGAGATCACCGAGATCATCGGCGGCGCGTCTGCGGTGAAATCACAAGAATAACCTCTCCGTCAGCGCTGCCGCGCTGCCACCTCTCCTATCGAGGAGAGGCCTTGGCATTCCGTAAAGCTTTCCCTCTTCGCCAGAGGCTCCCCTCGGTAGGGGAGCTGGCGAGCGAAGCGAGACTGAGAGGGTTTATACAATCAGTAAGTAAGAGGCAATCGTATGATACAGGGAACTATTATTCGCGTAGCTGGCCCCGTGGTGGACGTTAAGTTCACCGAGGGCAAGCTGCCTGCCCTGCAGGAAGCGCTGACCGTGACCGCAGAGGGCACTGAGCGCACGATGGAGGTGGCGCAGCACGTCAACGAATCGACGGTGCGCTGCATCATGCTTTCTGCCAGCGAGGGTCTGGGCAAGGGCATGACCGTGACCGCTACCGGCCACGGCCTGAACGCCCCGGTGGGCGAGGGCACCCTGGGCCGCATGTTCGACCCGCTGGGCCGCCCCATCGACGGCAAGGGCCCGGTGGACGAGCTGCCCCATTGGCCCATCCACCGCAAGGCTCCCAGCTTTGCTGAGCAGAAACCTGCAACCGAGATCCTGGAGACCGGCATCAAGGTCATTGACCTGCTGGCTCCCTACGCCAAGGGCGGCAAGATCGGCCTGTTCGGCGGTGCCGGTGTCGGCAAGACCGTGCTGATCCAGGAGCTGATCCACAACGTGGCCACCGAGCACGGCGGCTACTCCATCTTCACCGGTGTCGGCGAGCGCTCCCGTGAGGGCTGTGACCTCTGGGGCGAGATGAACGCTTCCGGCGTTCTGAACAAGACCGCGCTGGTCTTTGGTCAGATGAACGAGCCCCCAGGAGCCCGTATGCGCGTGGCACTGTCCGGCCTGACCATGGCGGAGTATTTCCGCGATGTGAAGAATCAGGACGTGCTGCTGTTCATCGACAACATCTTCCGCTTCACCCAGGCTGGTTCCGAGGTATCCACCCTGCTCGGCCGTATGCCGTCCGCAGTGGGCTACCAGCCGAACCTGGCCGATGAGATGGGCGCGCTGCAGGAGCGCATCACGTCGACCCGTGGCCACTCCATCACCTCGCTGCAGGCCATCTACGTGCCGGCCGATGATTACACCGACCCGGCCCCTGCGACGACCTTCGCCCACCTGGACGCAACCACCGAGCTGTCCCGTGACATCGCCTCCAAGGGCATCTACCCGGCAGTCGACCCGCTGAGCTCCACTTCGCGAATCCTTGATCCGCGTTATGTGGGCCAGGCTCACTACGAGTGCGCCAACCGCGTCAAGGCGATTCTGCAGCGTAACAAGGAGCTGCAGGACATCATCGCCCTGATTGGCATCGACGAGCTCGGCGAAGAAGATAAGACCACTGTGAACCGCGCCCGTAAGATCGAGCAGTTCCTTGGCCAGAACTTCTACGTCGCCGAGAAGTTCACCGGCCGTCCGGGCTCCTATGTTCCGGCCGATGAGACCATCGAAGCCTTCACCCGCATCTGCGACGGCGTGTATGACGACGTTCCGGAGCAGGCATTCTCCGGTATCGGCGGCATCGACGATCTCGAGAAGAAGTGGCACGACATGCAGAAGGAATACGGTGCGTGATGGCCGGATCGACATTGCAGGTGAACATCGTCGCCGCTGACCACCCTGTGTGGCACGGCACGGCGAAGTCCGTTACCATTCCCGCCTCCGAAGGCGGAATGGGCATCCTGCCCGACCACGAGCCTGTGCTGACCGTGATCAAGGAAGGAACCATCGTTGTGGTGGATCCTGAAGGCAATCGCTTCTCCTTCGAGGTGACTGACGGCTTCATCTCCTTCGATTCGAACAAGCTCACCGTCGCGGTCGAGCGTGGAACCAACGTGAAGCGCGCCGAATAAGCCGTTTCCGCTTGACGTAAGGTGGCCCGGTAATCGCAATATGTTTTTGTATTGCGATTACCGGGCCGCTTTTGTCTTTTACGTGGCTTTCCGCCGCCGCGAATACGTATGCCGTACGTACGGCGACGCGCATGGTAGGGTAGTGCCTCGTGCGAATTATTGTTGCTGACTGCTCTGCCGAATATTCCGGACGATTGAACGCCTCCCTGCCGCTCGCCAAGCGCGTGCTGCTCATCAAGGCGGACAACAGCCTGCTGATCTTCTCCGAACTCGGCTCATACAAGCCGCTCAACTGGATGTCCGCGCCATGCAGCATCAGGGACATCACCCCCGACCACGCCGATGACGACGTTGATACTGAAGTGCCGCAAAAGGTGATCCGCGCGTCGGCCGACAAATCGAACGACGTGCTGGAAGTGACGTTGCAGCACATCTATTCGGACGAATCGTACGACCTCGGCGAGGATCCGGGCCTCATCAAGGACGGCGTCGAAGACCATCTGCAGAAGTACCTGGCCGAACAGATCGAACGCATCGGCAAAGGCGCGAAGCTCGTGCGCCGCGAATACCCGACAGCCATCGGACCGGTCGACATCATGGCGATTGACGGCAACGGCGAGCACGTGGCCATCGAAATCAAGCGCAACGGCGGCATCGACGGCGTCGAACAGCTCACCCGCTACTGCGATCTGCTCAACCGCGACCCGCTGCTGGTCCCCGTGCACGGCATCTTCGCCGCGCAGACCATCACCCCGCAGGCCCGCGTGCTTGCCGAGGACCGCGGATTCCGCTGCCTGATACTCGACTATGAGGAGATGAAGGGCACGGAGGACGACTCGCTGCGCCTGTTCTAGCGTTTCCTCAAACTACCGATGGTGAGCACCCCATGAGCGACGGTAGTTTGAGGAAATGGTTATCTGAGGGGTAATGCGGCTTTCAGGCTGCGGATACTGGTACAGATACAAGTGGGATGTGGGATAGTGGCATAAAATGGGGTCTTCCCAGCTCACATTGAACCGGGAAGACCCACTCGTTGTAATGTGCCATTGGGCTCGCCGTCACATGGCGTAACGGTACATCAGTACGCGGCGAGAATGTCGACCACGAAGACCAGCGTGGAATTCGCCGGAATCTTCTCCTGATCCTTGTTTCCGTAGCCGAGGCTCGGCGGCACCACCAGCAGCACCTGCGAGCCGACGGTCTGACCGATCAGGCCGTCCTTCCAGCCTTGGATGATCTGCCCTGACGATGAGACGTCGGCGTCGAACGTCGTGTTCTTATCCCACGAGGAATCGAACTGCGTGCCGTCCAGCAGCCAGCCGGTGTAGTGCGCCACCACGGACTGCGTATCCTTGACCACAGCGCCCTTGCCCTTGATGAGGTCCTGGGAAACCAGGGAATCGGAGCCCTTATAGCCGTTCATGTCGATCGACGGCTTGCCGTCCTTGGCGAGCGTTACCTTCGGCAGGTCGGCCGGAACGCCCGCGACCTTCTCGCCGGTGGCCTTCTTCAGGTCCTTCGACTTGGACACCAGCGTGAGTACCATCAGGTACGAGGTGCCGGAGGAATTCGAGTCGTTCATGCCGAACGCCACGGTGGAATTGAGCTTGAGGCTCTTGAAGATCTTGTAGTAGTTCTCGGTCATCTGGCTGGTATCCGAGGTGACTACGGTGGAGCAGTCGGGGGTGTTCTTCTCCCACGTGCTGGCCAGTTCGGAACCATCCTTGACGCTGATGGCGATGCCCTGCGAGCAGACGCGGTCGCCGTCCTCGATCTGGGCTCCGTCGCCCTTCTGCAGCACCACGTAGCTGTTGTCCTCGACCGTCATCGGCGTCTTGAACGAGACGGTCGGCTTCTTGCCGAGCTCGCCCTTGGCGGTCACGCCGGCGATCTGGTGCATGCCGATTTTTTCGGAAGATGAGGAGGAATCCGAGTTCGACTTGTCGGATTTCGCGCTGGAATTACCGCCGCACGCAGTGACGCCCAGGCACATGACCGTTGCGCAGACTGCCGTGACGGCCTTGGAAAGAAGTGATTTACGCATAGGGCCAACCATAGCGGCAAAGCATGATTTTCATGTTTTTTTCAGGCTTGTGCAAACGGACACTGTAGAATGGAAAAGCTATGACTGTATTGCAGGAAGAACAAGAGAAGCCGCAGATCGAGACGGGCCCTACCCGGCATGCGAAGATCATGCGTGGCATCGTCACGCCTATTTTCGGCTTGCTTGCCATCGCATGCGTCGTGTTTGGCGTGTTGAATTCAACCGTCTGGAAACCGGACAATGAGATCACCGCCGCCGCTCCGGTGAACGGTTCGGAATACGTGGTCACCGATCCGAACGTGCTGCAGCTGGTAGACGGCCGCGTCAATATTTCGGCCAAATCCCGTGACAAGAAATCCAATGTGTGCATCGCCATAGGTTCCGCGCGCGATGTTGCCGGATGGATTGCGGGAAGCAAGTACATGCGCGTCTCCGGTCTGTCCGATTGGACGACGCTTTCCACCATGAAGGTCTCCGCGCAGGGAACCGCGGACAATTCCCAGAACCAGGTGGCTTTCAAGGACTCCGACATGTGGCGCACCATCAAGTGCAATGACGGTGCCGTTGATATGCAGGTCAAAGGATCGAACAGCAATAACGCCGAGGATGTTGTGGCGTTGATTGATTTCGGCAACCGCAAGGGAGACACGGTCACTCTGAATTGGGACCGTCGTAACCTGCCGAATTTCGCCATGCCGTTGTATCTTGCCGGCGGACTGCTGGCGATTCTCGCCGTGCTTTCCGCTTCCGTATTCGCCATGCCGCCGCATAAGCGCCGCAACAAGCGCGCTTTCGCCATGGTCGAAGGCGTTGGCGTCAACGAAGGCGATGAGAACGAGGTTTCGGCTTGGGTGAAGAACGCCGAAATCGCCGCCAGCAACAGGGCACGGAGCAGGTCGCGTCACGGCAGGCGTCGCCATGCGGAACATCGCACCGGCGGTCGTACGTCGTCGTTCGAGGAAACGCAACAGCCCGTCATCGTCGATCCTGTGGCACGTAACCTGGTCGCCGACCAGCAGAACACGATTGCGGAAAGCCAGCCGACTGTGTCCGAATCGACCGTATTTGAATCGACGGCGGGCGAATCGTCTGTTGACGACGAGGCGACTTCCGTGATCTCGCAGGATGAGCTTGCCGCGTATTTCGCTCGTCTTGCCCAAGAGGAGGTTCAGACGGAAACGCAGGAAGACGGCCAAGAGGAGGACCAGTGATGAGGAAGCGTAGTCAGGCGATTATCGCGGCCATGCTCGCGCTGGGAATGGCCGTCGGCATGTGCGGTTGCGAAGGCCAGCTGCCGACCCCGAAAGCCACCACCCGGCAGGATGCGCCGAACTTGAGCGCCAAGCAGGAGCAAAAGGTCCGCACGAGGATTCTCAAAACGCTCGACCAGTGCAATCAGAACCGTGACACTGATACGTTGCCGACGATTCTCGAAGGTCCGGAACTGGACATCCGCACCAGCGAGCTGAACGTAGCGAAAGCCACGGGCAATCTTGACCGTAAGACCACCATCCCCACGGATCTGGCCCAGGCCGTGATCTCCACGGATGCCGGCTGGCCACGGTCCGTGTTCTCCATCACGTCCACAACCAAGGACCAGCAGTCCAAGCGTCTGCTGGTGTTCAGGCAGGATTCCGCACGCCAGAACTACAAGCTGTGGGGTGTGGCGCGACTGTTCTCCGGCGTGAAGATGCCGAGTTTCGAAATCTCCAAAACCGGCAGCGCGCAGGGAACGCCTACGGACACCGGTCTGGTCATGACGCCGAAAGCGGCGGTGGACGCGTATGCGGACCTGCTGCAGAACGGGGCGAACAGCAAGTACGCCAGCAAATTCGCGGATGATGATCTGCGATCGAAGCTTGCCGATCTGACTGCCCAGGTGCAGAAGGCCATGGAGCTTAACGAAGGCACGCAGCAGCAGACCTTCGAACCGGTCAATGGAGCCATCAGCGTCATGCGTTCCGCGGACGGCGGCGATCTGGTGGTGGCGCAGATCAACTCCGAATGGACGCGTTCCGCCGGCGCTGGCCGTGAATCGCAGCCGGCCTCTGACGCGGAAAAGGCGCTGTTCGGCAATGGCAAGGCCACCAGCACCATGAAGACGAGCTATGTGAACGTCATCGCGCTGTATGTTCCGCCGGCGAATTCCGGGCAGAAAATCACCGCGGTCGGTTCCGAACGCCAGCCGGTGAAGGTCGAAGCGCTGTAAAACGACGGGTCCTTGGACGCGCATCGTCGGCGGTTTTCCGCCTATCGCGCATCCGTGGGAATGAAAACCGGGAAATCGTTGTTGGCACCTATAGTTGGTGCCAGCAACGATTTCGTGTTTTTGGAGGCAAGTATGGCAGAGCAGCAAGCGTTCCATCCGGGTGTTTCATTGGCGGGAGCCGTTGATCTGGAAGCGCTCAAGCATCAGGTGAAGGCCGAGCCGGGGCAGGCGGGCGGCGCTCCGGCGGCTGGCGGATATGTCATCGACACCACGGAGAACACGTTCCAGGCCATGGTGCAGACCTCCGCCACGTTCCCGATTCTGCTGTTCCTGTGGGTGCCGACCGACGACCGTCTGTTCGCCATGGCACGCGCATTGGGTGACGCGGTGAACAAGCTCAACGGCCAGATCCAGCTGTCCCGCATCGACATCGCATCCAATCCCTCCATCGCACAGGCGTTCCAGATTCAGGGCGCGCCGGCGCTGTTCGCGTTGATCGGCGGCCGTCCGATGCCGATTCTGCAGGGCCTTCCGTCCGACGAGGAACTGCAGCAGATCACAGACGTGGTCGTGCCGAAGCTTATCGCCGCCGCACAGCAGGCCGGCGTGACCGGCACCGCTCCGTATTCGGGCGATCCGGATTCCGACGCGGCCAATTCCGCATCCGCCGGCAGTGTGCAGGATCAGGTGCCGCCGGAACATCAGGAAGCGTACATGCTGGCACAGCAGGGCGATTACGCCGGTGCCGCCGCCGCGTACGAGAAGGTTTTGGAAGCCGATCCGAACGATACGCGCGCCGCCCGCGAACGTGCGAAGGCGCTGCTGCTGGCCCGTTCCGCCAATGCGGACGTGCGCGTGGTGCGTGCCGCTGCCGCCGACAAGCCGGACGATGTGGACGCGCAGCTTGCCGTCGCCGACATCGACATGATCGGCGGGCAGATCCAGGACGCGTTCGACCGTCTGCTTGATTTCGTGGCGGCGGGCCACAAGGCCGACATCGAGCCGGTGCGCCAGCGTCTGCTCGAATACTTCACGATCCCCGAGCCGACCGACGAGCGTCTGAAGCGCGCACGTCGTCGCCTCGCCACCCTCATGTACTGAGCGTGCAGCGCGTGCTGGTTGCGCCGAGCACTCTGATGCATTGAGCGCGCGTACTGACTTTCCCAACGATTGCAAGGTCTGCGTCACGTTTTTCGCCGAATCGTGTCGCAAACGGGCGCAGACCGTGTACAGTAGTGCGTTGCATGGGTTTGTAGCTCAGCGGATAGAGCGTCTGTCTCCGGAACAGAAGGTCGTGGGTTCGATCCCCATCAAGCCCACCGGGCAAGGCTCCAGTCGAACGGCTGGAGCCTTTTTGTTGCTCGTTTGTTGTATTTTTCCGCGGTTTTCCTTGCGATTCCGCCGTTTTCGTGCCTGCTGCGCCGTGTGGTGCCAACTCCGGCCATATCGTTCTGTGAACGGTTTTTCCCGCTTCCACCCATCGGAAAAGTATGATTTCAGGTGCGACGCAAATAGCGCATGTACGGGCATATTGGCACATACTTGGCGCGCGTTTACATACCTTGCGGCAACATACCTTACGACAAAGGAGAACAGTATGAGCGAAAAGCTGGAAGCAGTGGCCACCTCCGAAGCCCCGGCAGCACTCGGCGCCTATAGCCAGGCCGTGAAGGCCAACGGATTCGTGTTCGTCTCCGGCCAGCTGGGCATCGACCCGGCCACCGGCGAACTGGCCGGCGAGAGTGCGGGCGAGCAGGCCGCGCAGGCGCTGAAGAACATCAAGCACATCCTCGACACCGCCGGCTCCGGCATCGAGAATGTGGTCCGCGCCACCATCTACATGAAGAACGTCGAGGACTTCCATGAGGTCGACGACGTATACGCCAAGGTCTTCATCGGCTCCGTCAAGCCGGCCCGCGTGGCCTTTGGCGGCAACGACATTCCGAAGGGCGCGCTCGTCGAGATCGACGCCATCGCCGCGCTCTGAGCATTTCGCACGTTTCGTAGGTATCGCAAGCATTGCGATTACTGCGATTGCCTACCGCTACCTGCGATCAAACGGCCCGCACGCTTTTCCAGCATGCGGGCTGACGCTTTTTTACGGACTTCCGCGGGCTTCTGCACACTTCCGCGAACTATGGACGACCATCGCACGTTGCCGTGAGTCTGACGTATAGTATTTGCGATTGTGCGGCCAGCCAAACTATGTGCCGTACCCAACCAAACGTAAGAGGAGCCGGAAGCAAGCATGGCGCAATCGCAAGAAAAGCCCGACGTCGAACAGGGCGGCCTGGAACGCAAGATGGAAACGCGCCACCTGACCATGATCTCGCTCGGCGGCGTGATCGGCACAGGCCTGTTTTTAAGCTCCGGCTACACCATCCATCAGGCGGGCCCGCTCGGCGCGATCATCGCGTACGCCATCGGTTCGCTGCTCGTCTACTTCATCATGCTGAGTCTTGGCGAGCTGTCTGTGGCCATGCCGTACGCCGGCAGCTTCCACCTGTATGCGAAGCGTTTCATCGGCCCCGGCACCGCGTTCACCATCGCCGTGCTCTACTGGCTGAATTGGGCGGTGGCGCTCGCCTCCGAATTCACCGCCGCGGGCCTGCTGATGCAACGCTGGTTCCCGCATTCGCCCGCATGGGTCTGGTCGGCCGCGTTCATCGTGGTCGTGTTCCTGCTCAACATCCTGTCGGTGCGCCTGTACGGCGAATCGGAATTCTGGTTCGCGTCCATCAAGGTGTTCGCCATCATCGCGTTCATTATCATCGGCCTGCTCGCCATGTTCGGCGCGATTCCAATTGCCGGCTATAGCCATGCGCCGATGTTCGAGAACTTCTACAGCGACGGCTGGCTGCCCAACGGCGTGCTGCCGATCTTCTCCACGCTGCTGACGGTCGTGTTCGCCTTCTCCGGCACCGAAGTGGTCGGCGTCGCCGCCGGCGAGACGAAGGACCCGTCCAAGGCGATTCCGAAGGCCGTGCACACCACCGTGCTGCGTCTGGCGATCTTCTTCATCGGCTCGATCGCCGTCATGGCGGCGCTGATTCCGTGGCGCAAGTCGGGCGTCGACACCAGCCCGTTCGTGCTCGTGTTCCAGTCGATCGGCATGCCGTTCGCCGGCGACATCATGAATTTCGTGGTGCTGACGGCCGTGCTGTCCGCCGCGAATTCCGGCCTGTACGTGTGCTCGCGCATGGTGTGGTCGCTCGCGCAGGAGGGTATGATTCCGCGCAAGCTCGCCAAAACGAACTTCCACGGCGTGCCCGTTTTCGCGGTGATGTTCAGCATGGCCGGCTCGCTGCTGGCGCTGCTGTCCTCCGTGGTGGCCGCTTCGACCGTCTACCTCGCGCTGG
>OIDN01000533.1_pt1 | contig 10041 bp, 6 predicted proteins | sample 1581581 | NCBI WGS metagenome assembly OIDN01 (sample SAMEA3882535, study PRJEB24775) | human gut metagenome | biome: human-associated habitat; feature: intestine environment; material: feces | place: Netherlands | collected 2009/2010
TGAAAAGATCAAAGAAAGTATTCAATCGGAGCAAAAATCCGCTGAATAATATATTACTAACTATGATAAGAAAAGGAGATTTGATATGGAACTTGAAAAATTAAAAGAAATCATCGCTGATGTATTAAATGTAGAAGTGAATGATATTACAGAGGACACAACATTTGTAGATGATCTGGGAGCAGACTCCCTTGATATCTTCCAGATTATTATGGGAATAGAAGAAACATTTGACATTGAGATCGATAATGAAGAAGCGGAGAAAATAACAACAGTTCAGGATGCTGTTGATCAGATCCAGAAAAAGAAGGCTAATGAATAATCAGATAGTGAGATGAAAAAGCCCGTTTGGGCTTTTTCGTTTATTAACACGAAGGAGGCCATTTAAATGGACAGAGTAAAAGAACTGGAACAAAAGATTGGATATGTGTTTAAAGACAAAAGCCTGATCGAACGTGCATTGATGCACAGTTCTTATACAAACGAGAAGCATTTGAAGAAATATGAGTGTAATGAACGCCTGGAGTTTCTTGGAGATGCAGTATTGGAATTGGTATCAAGTGCTTATTTATTTAATGAATTTCCAAAGGTATCTGAGGGAGAACTGACAAAGACACGTGCAAGTATGGTATGTGAACCGTCTCTGGCAATGTGTGCAAGAGATATCGGACTTGGAGATTACTTGCTTCTTGGAAAAGGAGAAGAGGCGACCGGTGGAAGAAAAAGAGATTCTATCACATCTGATGCGATGGAAGCATTGATCGGTGCTATCTATCTCGACGGTGGTTTTACTAATGCAAAAGAGTTTATCCATCATTTTATTTTGACAGATTTAGAGGATAAAAAACTCTTTTATGATAGTAAAACGATCTTACAGGAGATCGTGCAGGCGAATATGACGGGGAATGTAAGTTATGAACTGATTGATGAACAGGGACCGGATCATAATAAGATTTTCGAAGTGGAAGCAAGAATCGGGGGAAAAGCCTGGGGACGTGGAAAAGGAAGCTCGAAGAAGTCAGCAGAACAGCAGGCAGCTTATGAGGCAATTCTGAATCTCAGAAAGAAAAAGTAAAGAGGACTTTATGTATTTAAAGAGTATAGAAGTGCAGGGATTCAAATCTTTTGCCAATAAGATTAAATTTGAATTTCATAACGGAATTACAGGTATTGTAGGACCGAATGGAAGTGGTAAGAGTAATGTCGCTGACGCCGTCCGCTGGGTTCTTGGAGAGCAGAGAGTGAAGCAGCTGCGTGGAGGCACCATGCAGGATGTGATTTTCTCGGGAACCGAGAACCGGAAGCCGCTTAGTTATGCTTCGGTTGCAATCACACTGGATAATTCAGATCATAAACTTCCGGTAGAGTACGAAGAAGTCACTGTTACACGTAAATTGTACAGATCCGGAGAGAGTGAGTATCTGATCAATGGTTCAGCCTGCAGATTGAAAGATATCAATGAGATGTTCTATGATACAGGTATCGGTAAAGAAGGCTATTCGATTATCGGTCAGGGACAGATTGATAAGATCTTAAGCGGTAAGCCGGAAGAGAGAAGAGAACTTTTTGATGAGGCCGCCGGAATTGTAAAATATAAGAGAAGAAAGTCCCTTTCTTTGAAAAAGCTGGAGGATGAACGGCAGAATCTTACCCGTGTGAATGATATTCTTGCAGAGCTTGAGAAACAGATCGGTCCCTTGGAAAGACAGTCAGAGACAGCCAGAATCTATCTGAAGATGAAAGAAGAATTAAAAACATATGACATTAATATGTTTTTGCTGGAGGAAGAGCGACTGCAGGAGCGTATTCGTGAAGTCAGTGGGAAATATGAGATTGCTTCTCAGGAGATGCAGGAATCAAATGCCCGTTATGAGAAGATGAAAGCAGAATACGAGGCAATCGAGGAAGAAGTAGATCAGATTGATCTTGCAATTGAAACTGCGAAGAACCAGATGAATGAGACGAATCTTTTAAAGCAACAGCTGGAAGGCCAGATCAATGTCCTGAAAGAGCAGATTAATACAGCCCGTATGAATGATGAGCATTATGATCATCGTCTGAGTACGATCGTCAGTGAGATAGATACAAGGCAGCAGCAGAAAAGAGAGCTTGAAGAAGAGAAGAAAAGAATTTCAGAACAGTTAGAATCAGCCAGTGGACAGGATACGGAAGCACAGCAGAGTTTAATTGAGATTCAGTCAAAGATTGCAGAACACAGTACTGAAATTGAGCAGAAGAAGCGGGAGATCATGGATCTGCTCGGAAATCGTGCTTCGACAAAAGCTAAGATTCAGCATTTTGATACGACGAAAGAACAGATTCAGACACGGAAGGCTGTCGTTGCCAGAAATATTCTTGAGATTTCGACGGTAGCAGAAGGACAGAACAACAGACTTAAGAAGTATGAAGAAGAACTTGGTCAGATCCGTGAGCGCATTCAAACCTATAAGGATAAGATTTCCCTGAACGAACAGGAACTTGGCAAGCTTCAGAATGAGCTGAAAGAGAAGCAGGAAAAGTTACGGATCGGACAGACCGCTTATCACAGAGAGTCTTCCCGCCTGGAGTCATTAAAGAATATTACAGAGCGCTATGACGGATATGGTAACAGTATCCGAAAGGTAATGTCGAATAAAGAACGTGAGAAAGGTCTGATTGGTGTTGTAGCGGATATCATTAAGGTCGATAAGGAATATGAGATCGCTATTGAGACAGCACTTGGAGGAAGTATTCAGAATATTGTTACAGATAATGAAGATACAGCCAAGCGTATGATTGATTTCCTTAAGCGTAATAAATTCGGAAGGGCAACATTTCTTCCGCTGACAAGTATGCATGGCGGCGGAGGAATCAGGAATCCGGAAGCACTTAAAGAGCCGGGCGTGATCGGACTTGCGAATACATTGATCCATGTGGAATCAAGATTTGACGGACTGGCAGATCAGCTGCTTGGGCGTACGATCGTAGTAGACCACATCGATCACGGAATCGCAATTGCGAGAAAATACCGTCAGTCTCTGCGTCTGGTCACACTGGAAGGTGACCTGATCAATCCGGGCGGATCCATGACAGGTGGTGCATTTAAGAATTCAAGTAATCTGCTGAGCAGACGCCGCGAAATCGAAGAATTCGAAAAGACGGTTGATATGCTCAAGTCTGACATGGATGTGCTGGAAAAAGAAGTTACAGAGGCGAAGAACCGTCGTGCAGCATGCTACAATGTGATTGATGAAGTACAGGAACATTTAAGAGAAGAATCAGTGCTGGAGAATACTGCGCGGATGAATGTTGCGCAGGTACAGAGAGAACAGTTAGAATCGAAACAGCGTTACGAAGGATTTCTGAAAGAACAGAAAGCATTGCTTCAGGAGCTGGATGAAATCAATGAGAATGAAGATTCTATCCAGATGGAACTTGAGACATCAGAGAAGTTGGAAAAAGAACTGAATGAACAGATTGAAGCTTTGCAGATGCAGTTAGAGAAAGAAAGAGAGGATGAGGCTGTCCAGATGAAACAGTCTGAGGAAGTCCATCTTTCACTGGCAGGCCTGGATCAGCAGAAAACCTTTATTGTAGAAAATATTTCCCGTATAGATGAGGAAATCACCAGATATGAAAAAGAGCAGGAAGAACTTGCCGAAAATCGAGGAGATGTATCTGAGGAAATTCTGCAAAAAGAAAATGAAATCGAAGGACTCAGGAAAACGATTGAAGATTCAAAAGAACTGTTTACAGAGATTGGTGAAGAGATTAAAGTACAGAGTAAAAAACGCGAAGAACTGAATCAGAAGCACAGAGATTTCTTACGACAGAGAGAAGAACTTGCAAAGCATGTGTCAGATCTTGATAAAGAATGTTTCCGTCTGAACAGCCAGAAAGAAGGCTATGAGGAAGCGTCAGAGAAGCAGATGAATTATATGTGGGAAGAATATGAACTCACTTACAATCATGCGAAAGAACTTCGTAATGAGACACTGACAGATCTGGCATTGATGAAGAAAAAGATCCAGGAACTTAAGAATGAGATCCGAAAGCTTGGTTCGGTCAATGTCAATGCAATTGAGGATTACAAAAATGTATCCGAGCGTTATACATTCTTAAAAGGTCAGCATGATGATCTTGTAGAGGCAGAAGCATCTCTTGAACAGATTATTGAAGAACTGGACGTGGCGATGCGTAAGCAGTTCACAGAACAGTTCGCAAGAATTGCAACAGAGTTCAATGATGTATTCCGTCAGCTTTTTGGAGGCGGAAAGGGATCATTGGAATTACAGGAGGATGTGGATATTCTTGAGGCAGGAATACGCATCATCGCACAGCCACCTGGAAAGAAACTGCAGAATATGATGCAGCTTTCAGGTGGAGAGAAGGCGCTGACTGCAATTGCATTACTATTTGCAATCCAGAATCTGAAGCCATCTCCGTTCTGTCTCCTTGATGAGATTGAAGCGGCACTGGATGACAACAATGTAGATCGTTATGCGAAATATTTACATAAGCTGACAAAATATACACAGTTCATTGTCATTACCCACAGACGTGGTACAATGGCAGCAGCAGACCGGTTGTATGGAATTACCATGCAGGAAAAAGGAGTATCTACACTTGTTTCTGTGGATCTGTTGGAAGATGATCTGGAAAAATAAACCTGTTTTTATTGTAAACAGGGTATTAAGAGAACAGGAGGCTGAAAATGGGAGAAGAAAAAAAGGGATTTTTTAAACGACTTGTATCCGGTCTGACAAAGACAAGAGATAATATTGTGTCCGGCATGGACAGTATTTTCCATGGATTTTCAAAGATTGATGATGACTTTTATGAAGAACTGGAAGAAACTCTGATCATGGGAGATCTTGGTGTCAGAGCAACAATGGACATCATTGAAGATTTAAAGGTTAAAGTAAAAGAGCAACATATCAAGGAACCGATTGAATGTAGACAGCTTGTGATCGACAGTATTCGTGAACAGATGGATGTCGGAGAGACAGCATATGAGTTTGAGAATCGTCAGAGTGTGGTTTTCGTGATCGGAGTAAATGGTGTTGGTAAAACAACAACGATCGGTAAACTTGCAGGAAAGCTGAAAGCACAGAATAAGAAAGTGATCCTTGCGGCGGCAGATACATTCCGTGCGGCAGCAGGAGAGCAGTTAAAAGAATGGTCTAACCGTGCCGGTGTTGAGATGATCGGCGGTCAGGAAGGCGCAGATCCGGCATCAGTTGTATATGATGCGGTTGCTGCTGCGAAAGCGAGAAGGGCAGATGTACTTCTGTGTGATACAGCCGGAAGACTTCACAATAAGAAGAACCTGATGGAAGAGCTTAAGAAGATCAATCGTGTGATTGACAGAGAGTATCCGGATGCGTTCCGTGAGACACTGGTTGTGCTGGATGCAACGACAGGACAGAATGCACTTGCCCAGGCAAAGGAATTCAATGAAGTAACAGATATAACAGGAATTGTTCTGACAAAGATGGATGGAACAGCCAAAGGAGGAATTGCAGTAGCAATCCAGTCTGAACTTGGTATCCCGGTAAAATATATCGGTGTAGGAGAAACAATTGATGACTTGCAGAAATTTGACTCAGAGGAGTTCGTAAACGCGTTGTTTTACAGAGAGGAAGAAAGACCATGATGACATTAGAGAAATTTGAAGAAGCTAGCGAACTGGTAAAAAAGGTAACAAATCCTACAAAACTCATTTACAGTGAATACTTAAGTGCACAGACAGGAGCAAAGGTTTATTTAAAACCGGAAAATATGCAGCACACAGGAGCTTATAAGATCCGTGGTGCATATTACAAGATCAGCACATTGACAGACGAAGAAAGAAGCCGTGGACTGATCACAGCATCAGCAGGAAATCATGCACAGGGCGTTGCATTTGCAGCAAAACAGTTTGGATGCAAAGCTACGATTGTTATGCCTACAGTTACACCGCTGATCAAAGTAAACCGTACAAAAAGCTTTGGAGCAGACGTAGTACTTCATGGTGATGTTTATGATGATGCTTACGCATATGCATGTAAACTTGCAGAAGAGAACGGATATACATTCGTTCATCCGTTTAATGACCTTGATGTCGCTACAGGTCAGGGAACAATCGCAATGGAGATTGTTCAGGAACTCCCGACTGTAGATTATATCCTTGCACCAATCGGTGGAGGCGGACTGATCACAGGTATTTCCACACTTGCCAAGATGCTGAATCCAAAGATCAAAGTAGTTGGTGTAGAGCCGTCAGAAGCGGCCAGTATGACAGCAGCCCTGAAAGCAGGAGAGCCTGTAAAACTTCCATCTGCAAATACAATCGCAGACGGAACAGCTGTAAAAGAAGTTGGAGATAAAGTTGTTCCTTATGTGAAAGAGAATGTAGATGATATTCTTCTCGTAGATGATGATGAGCTGATCGGTGCATTCCTTGACATGGTAGAAAACCATAAGATGATCGTAGAGAATTCCGGACTCCTTTCCGTAGCTGCATTAAAGCAGATGGACATCAAAGGAAAGAAAGTAGTCTGTGTATTAAGTGGTGGAAATATGGATGTTATCACAATGTCCTCGATCGTCCAGCACGGATTGATCCAGAGAGACCGTATCTTCTCCGTATCCGTACTCCTTCCGGATAAGCCGGGTGAACTCGCACGTGTGGCACAGACAGTCGCAGACGTACAGGGTAACATCATTAAGCTGGAGCATAACCAGTTTGTAAGCACAAACAGAAACGCAGCAGTAGAGCTTCGTATCACAATGGAAGCATTCGGAACAGATCATAAGAAAAAGATTCTCGATACACTCGATAAAGCAGGATTCAGACCAAAACTGATCAGTGCGAAGCTGTATTAATTGGTGTATGTTTGTTGAACTTGGATTTTAAGAGTTGAAACAATCAGTTTTGTGGGAAAAGGGAACGCAAGGCCAGCCCTGCTATTACCACAAGCACCGGCCCGCTTTACCTCATCCCTTTGAAAGTATGTAAAGTGTATTCGGAACGCTCCTGCCTTACATGTGTTCGTGGCAACAGCAGGACTGTCCTTGCTTACATATTCCAAACGGGATATTTAATTCCAATCAGACAAATCCAAGTTCAACAAATTACAATACATCCAAAAAACGATGGAATGCCTCCAGTCCTTTTTCATTACACTTATAAACTCCGGCATCTTCGAGTACTTCGCAGAATACTTTTCCGACTTCCTGCTGAAGGATCTCTTCAACATTCTCCTCTGTGATGGATGTGTAATTCGGAAGGAATTCATCTACCCAGTCAGCGTGTTTTGCAATCTGTTCATTGCTGCGGATATCTTTTCCTGTCAGGATGTAATCTTTCAGAAGTTCCATCTCTCCTTTTAATCTTGCAGGGAGAACAGCAAGTCCCATTACTTCGATAAGACCGATGTTTTCTTTCTTAATATGGTGCAGTTTAGCATGTGGATGGTAGACACCAAGCGGGTGTTCTTCTGTGGTGATATTATTTCTCAATGTCAGGTCGAGTTCGTAGAGATCTCCACGCTTTCTTGCAATCGGTGTGATCGTGTTGTGCGGTGCACCGTCTGTCTCAGCGAAGATGAAAGCATCTTCATCTGTATAAGATCTCCATGCATTTAAAATGTGTTCAGCCAGATCAATCAGAGGTTTTACTTCTTTGCTCTGAAGACGGATAACAGACAGAGGCCATTTTACGATACCGGCAGTTACATCTTCGTAACCTTTCACAGTGAAGTGTTCAATGATCGGAGCTTTAGCCATTGCGAAAGTATAATTTCCACCCTGGAAATGATCGTGGCTTAAGATAGAACCGCCAACGATCGGAAGGTCTGCATTGGATCCCAGGAAGTAGTGTGGGAAAAGTTTGATGAAATCAAAAAGCTTTTCGAAAGCATTGCGGTCGATCTTCATTGGAACATGCTGTCCGTTGAATACGATGCAGTGCTCGTTATAGTATACATAAGGGGAGTACTGGAATCCCCAAGGGTTATCCTGAATTGTGATCGGGATGATTCTGTGGTTCTCACGAGCCGGATGATCAAGGCGTCCTGCATATCCTTCGTTTTCCATACAGAGCTGACATTTTGGATAGGAAGAGGATTTTGCTTTTCCTGCTGCTGCAATCGCTTTTGGATCTTTCTCTGGTTTGGAAAGATTGATTGTAATGTCAAGAGTGCCGTATTTTGTGTCAACCGTCCATTTGCGGTCCTTAGCAATACGGTATCTGCGGATATAATCACTGTCCTGGCTTAATTTGTAATAATAATCAGTAGCTGTCTCCGGAGAAACTTTGTATTTTTCCCAGAAAGTCTGCTGGATCTGTGATGGGCGTGGCATCAGGGTATTCATCAGTTTTGTGTCAAATAAATCACGGTAGCCGATGCTGTTTTCAATGATTCCGCGTTCTGCGGCGATATCTAAAAGTTCTGCAAGAATGTCTTCCAGAACAAGATTGTTCAGATCACAGTCAACATCTTCATAGTTATCTTCGTGGAACAGATCCAGAAGAAGATTCGTTGTATAAATTCTTTCGGATTCCGGAGTGATTCCGGTATTGATTCCGTACTGTACTAATTTTTTGATCGCATCATAAAGCATATGTCAAGAACCTCCTTAAATTAAGGAATGCCAATGGCATTCCTATAACAAAATATACGTTACTTCATATCTGATCTCAGTAGAGACGAGTATTAGTAGAGACGAGAAGCACCGTCTCCGATATCTACTGTGTAGAACTCGGCTTCATGTCCTACTTTTTCAAGATATGTTTTTCCGATGGTTTCGATAAATGTATCTATGGATTCATTTTTTACGATGCTGACTGTGCAACCGCCAAATCCGCCGCCTGTGATACGGGAACCAAGAACACCAGGAATCTTCCATGCAAGGTCTACAAGGATGTCAATCTCTTCACAGGATACATCATAATCATCACGCAGTGAAATGTGAGACTGATTCATTAATTTTCCGAATCTTTCAATGTCTCCGGCTTTCAGTGCTGTAACAGCATCGATTGTACGCTGGTTTTCGTATACAGCATGTTTTGCACGCTGTAACTGGATCTCATCTTTGATCAAGGATTTGTGTGCCTCGAATTCTTCAGGAGTAAGATCGCCAAGTGCCTGAATGTCAAGTTCGCTCTGAAGTGCTTTCAGTGCAGCAGCACATTCGTTTCTTCTGTCGTTATAAGCAGAATCAACAAGACTATGCTTTACTTTACTGTTTGTGATCACAATCTTGGCACCATCAAGAACGCAAGGTGCATATTCGTAGCTTAAATCACTTGTGTCAAGGAAAATTGCGTGGTCTTTTTTACCCATGGCAACAGCAAACTGATCCATGATACCACAGTTGCATCCGTTGAAGTTATTCTCAGAATACTGGCCGATCAATGCAAGATCTGTCATGGAAAGATCTTTGATCTCGAACAGGTCTGTCAGGATCACACCAGTGAGAACTTCAAGGGAAGCAGAAGAGGAAAGTCCGGAACCGTTCGGGATATTTCCCCAGATTACCATATCAAAACCACTTGTGATCGTATGTCCTTTTTCTTTGAACGCCCAGACTACACCAAGCGGATAGTTTGCCCAGTTGTATTCTTTTTTATTTGTCAGATCATCAAGAGATGCTTCTACAACACCAAAGGAGTCCAGATTCATGGAATAAAAATGGATCTTGTTATCCTCTCTTTTGCGTGCGGCACCGTAAGTACCAAGTGTCAGTGCACATGGAAATACATGTCCACCGTTATAATCTGTGTGTTCACCAATCAGATTCACGCGTCCAGGAGAAAAGTAAAAACGAGCTCCTTCGGAATCACCAAAAAGTTCTGCAAACATATCAAACAATTTTTTCTTCATCATTATTTACCTCCATTTAAAGTAATCGTATCGATCTGATTTATTTATATTTATTATAGCGTTAACGAGTGGAAACGTCTATAAAAAATACGTGCTGTGGTATGTAATAATGTTGCATTAAAAAGACGAGGTGTTATAATAATGATGATGAGGGTTGCGGGAATTGCATAGCAATGGAGCAATCCGGTTACAT
>OIDN01000534.1_pt1 | contig 10039 bp, 7 predicted proteins | sample 1581581 | NCBI WGS metagenome assembly OIDN01 (sample SAMEA3882535, study PRJEB24775) | human gut metagenome | biome: human-associated habitat; feature: intestine environment; material: feces | place: Netherlands | collected 2009/2010
ACCTCGATCTGATGGTCACGGTCAGGACCGCCATACTTCAGGGTCTCCACCACCGGCAGCGACTCCACCACGCTCCATTTCATACCATAAGACTCAATGTACTCCTTCAGTTCGTGAATCTTCTCACGAGTCCATACCTCACCCAGAGGCACATCGTGCAGTGCAGTCACGATACCCTCCACACCTATCTGTTTCAGCTGGGCAAGCGTAATCTTATCCTTCTTGCCAAACCAGCGCCATGTTCTTTCCATATATCTTTATATATAATATGTATTTTTTAAATGAATGATTTTGTATCTTGCAGAAACATACTTGCACAAGACCTATCTTGCAGCAACGTACTTGTGCAATGTCTGTCTTACGGCACCCTTGCCGGCGAAGAGTTCCTTCACCATGCCTTCTATCTGCTCGCCGAAGCCAGCCTCGTAGAGATCGAGTCCGAATACATCCTTGCGAGAATAGAGATTCTTCAGGCAAGAGTAGTCCTGATCCGCCTTGCCTACCTCCAGAGGAGCCACGATGGTCTGGAGTTCAGCCAGCAATGGGTCGGAAGATGGCTCAAATGGCTTCAGGTTATCATCCAATGCCTTGAGATAGCGGGCGTAACCTGCCAGCACCAGCGGAATCAATATCAAATTATCCTTGTCGAGACCACGGTCGATATACTTCTTGATGGTCTCACCGAAACGGATAGAGAGTTTCTGACTGGTATCGGTAGCGATGCGCTGAGGAGCATCTGGCATGAAAGGATTAGGCAGACGCTTGTTGATAACGGTGCCGATAAACTCGTATGGGTTCAATACGCCTGGGTCTGTAACCACCGGCATCGCCTCGATATAACCGATCTTCTGGATAAAGGCACGCAGGTCCTCATCTGCCATCTCGGCAGAAATCAGGGTATAGTCGAGCATGCAGCCATAGATAGACATCGCTGTATGCAGCGGATTCAGACAGGTAGTCACCTTCATGGTCTCCACCTCATCCACGGTCTTGCGGGTGGTATAGAGCGCACCGCCCAACTCCAATGGTGGGCGACCGTTGGTATAGGTATCCTCGCATACCAGATACTGCACTTCCTCTGCATTCACGAAAGGAGCGGTAAAGGTATGCTTCTCAGTGATGATGGTATCATTATCCTCAAAACCATCCTCAGCCAGCATCGCCTGCACCTTCTCATGAGGACGAGGCGTAATCTTGTCGATCATAGACCAAGGATAAGTCACCTTCTTGTCATCGTTGATATAATCCAGGAAATCAGCCTCCACGATGCCATCCTTCACCCAGCGCTCGGCATACGCCTTCACGCCCGCCTTCACGTGATCACCGTTGTGAGAGCAGTTATCAGTTGACTGAAGGGTAACCGGCAGCTTGCCCGCCTTGAATCTCTCGTAGAGGAGTGCGGTAAGCTTACCCATGGCGAAGACTGCATCGAGACCACGAGCCAAATCGGCATCATTGAAGGAATACCCCTTCTCAGTAATGGTAAAGGTAACCATCTGCAGACTCGGTGCCTGGAAAATCTGAACCAAGCGAGCCCAATCCTCACCAAACTGCTTGTCAGCCTTCAGACTCTCCGTGATAGAAGCGATGACCTTCTTCTCGATGGTGCCGTTAGACTGGAGGCTCACCAGGAGCGAGAGGTTATGGTAAGGGCGATAAGCCTTGTCGATAATTTCGTAGTCGAAGCTTTCCGCCACGATGACGCCACGGTCGTACTTACCGGTGTTGAGAGCATCGTTGAGGATAGCGGCAGGGAACGCACGGAAGATGTTGCCTGCGCCAAAGTGAACCCAAGTAGGCTCATCGTGAGTCTTCTTGGCAACTGCTGCAATATCATAATGAGGAAGCTGATAACCTTTAGCTTCCCATTCTGCAGCCTGAAAGTTTTCAGAAAGAATGTCGTTCAGTTTCATACTTTTATATTTTTGATGTTGTTTTATGTATTCGGCAGTAAGAATGGGGGATGTTCATTCAAGATACAAAGAAAAACTTTCCATCGGTATGTGTCATACGATAGATGTATTCCGTCTTATCTACATAGAACATATCCTCCTTGCGGATCCGTTCAAATGTCTGAATTCCTATAGGATATAATTTTCTTGCCATACTCAAACGCTATCTAATGAATTGCAAATATACATCAATTCTCCCAAACAACCAAGCATTTCTACGATTTTAACAAAAAAAACAATCCCGGCCTAGAGATTCCATAGAATCTCCGAGCCGGGAACCAGCACCAGCCCCCATGGTAATCAGCATCACGGGGAAAAACGACAGTCCACCCAGCCTTGGTATCGGCGCATGATGCACCTTTCTCTCGTCAGGCATGTCAAATTCACAATACCATGAACTGGGAGACGAATTAGAAAAATCTGCGTTAATTTGGGAACACCTTATTATAATATGATTATTCACGGGAAAAAATATGGGGAAAAGTTTGGAGAATTCAGTTTTTATTGCTACCTTTGTGGGCGATTCTACCAGGAATTTATATTCTAAGAATAGAAATAGAGTAAATAAACAACTTACACATAACATCTTATGGAGAAAAATATATATAAAGGTAATGTACTGATTAGAAGGTTGGTGATCATCGCCGACTTCTTCATCCTCAATTGCTTGCTATTGGGGCTCGTAAACATCGAGTTCCTTCATGTTCCCGCCTACCTGGATTTGAAAACAAAGATTACATTCTTTATAGCAAACGTTGCTCTCGCCATTGGCGAATACAACTACAGTACTATCATTCATATAAGACGAATCGGTTTGCAGCAAGTACTTAAACGTACGCTTTTTCTGACGCTTTGTACTACCGTCTGTTTCATGGTCTTCCTGAAATTCTTCAGTCATGAGGGAGAAATATTTACGTTCGGAATCTACTTCGGCATCTCTTTCTATCTTGCTCTGATCATCAGTCGAATCATCGAGCTCAAGGTTCTGAAATATCACCGTGCCAGAGGTAGAAACAGTCGTACCTGCCGTAAGAGAAATGTACATTACCATGACAGAAGATCCTTCTGCGGGTTATATCGTAAAAGGCTATTATGCCGATGATGACATCGCTGGAGCGCCTCAGAAACTGAAAAAACTGGGTACCATGCAGGATCTTAACAGAATTTTAGAGTCCAAGCTGAACAATACCATCAACGGCTCAGCTTATGGCCTGGATGAGGCTTTCTGCTGCTTGTCGCATGAGGAATCTGACCAGATTGTGAAGATCATGCGTTTCTGTGACAAGAACGTGATACACTTCTATTATCTGCCTCGTCTGTTCGGCGAATATAAGCTGCATCTGGATTCCCATAACTTTATGGGTAAGACGGTTTACACGAACCATCTTGAGCCGCTGTCTTCTGTCTCGAACCGTATTCTCAAGCGTGCCTTCGATATTGCCGTGAGTGGGGTGATCTGCCTCTGTTTCTTGCCTTTCATTCCAATCATCGCGCTGATTATCAAGATTCAGAGTCCGGGTCCTATCTTCTTCCGTCAGGCTAGAACGGGTCTGAACGGCAATACCTTCATGTGCCTGAAGTTCCGTTCGATGCATGTGAACAAGGATTCTGACAAGGCTCAGGCTACGAAGAATGACCCAAGAAAGTTTGCATTCGGCAACTTCATGAGAAAGACGAATATTGATGAGTTCCCTCAATTTATCAATGTATTGAAGGGCGATATGAGTATCGTGGGTCCTAGACCTCACATGTTGTATCATACTGAGGTTTATGGTAGTTTGATTGATAAGTATATGGTTCGCCACTTCTCGAAGCCTGGTATTACCGGTTGGGCTCAGGTAACGGGTTTCCGTGGTGAGACGAAGGAGCTCTGGCAGATGGAGGAGCGCATCAAGCGTGATATCTGGTATATCGAGAACTGGTCGTTCTGGCTTGACATCCGTATTATCTGCCTGACAGCGAAGAGTATTATCTGCCCGGATAAAAACGCTTATTAAAAATGCATTCTTTCGAATGCATTTTTTTGCTTGGCAGATAAAATCATTTTTTCGTTTACTCCTCCAAAGCCTTGATTTGCTTTTTAGGAGTTACACCTAGATTCTTCAGGCTCTCTACCCTTCTCATTACATTGCCGGTACCATCATAAAGCTGCTTTTTCGCTTTATCATAGGTACCGGAGAGACGGGTTATCAAATCGCCGATTCCTGTAAAGGTGTCTTCGAAAGTCGCAACCTTATCATATAGATCGGCTGCCGTCTTCACGATTTTCTCTACATTCTTGTTCTGACGGTCATACTGCCAGAGATTATACGCCAGCTGCAACGCCATCAGGAGATTGCTCGGAGATATGATGATAATCTTCTTCTGATAGGCATAGCGACTCAAATCAGGCTGCTGCTTCATCGCAGCGATATAACTCGTTTCGTTAGGGATGAACATCAGGACGAAGCCGATGGCATCTTCTACCAACTTCGAATAATCCTTCTCCGCTAACTCATCGATGTGCTTGCGCACACTCTGGGCATGCGACTTCATCAACCTCTCCCGCTCCTCATCGGTCTCTGCCGCCAAGGCATCGGTATAGGCGGTGAGAGATACCTTGCTATCTATCACCACGCTCCTGCCTTCCGGGAAGCGGACGATGACATCGGGACGGAAGTTCTTGCCGTTCTCATCCTTGGTATTCTCCTGTATAAAGAACTCCTCGTCCTTTCGCAAACCGCTGTTTTCCAGGATGGTTTCCAATACCATCTCGCCCCAGTCGCCCTGCATCTTGCTGTCGCCCTTCAATGCCTTGGTAAGGTTGGCGGCATCGGAGCCGATCTTCGAAGTCTGCTCCTTCAGACTTGTTACAGCCTGCTGCTGTTCCTGCTGGAAGAGTTTCATCGTAGCCTCGAAGGTACTCTGCAGTTCCTTCTTATTCACCTCGTTCTGGGTCTTGCTCTCTTCTACCGATTTCTTGAAATCGGCAAACTGCTCCTTGATAGGTTTCAGGAGTTCATCCATCTGGAGTCGGTTGTTTTCCTGGAGGGCCGACTGCTTGGCAGCGAGCTGTTCGGCAGCAGCTTTCTGCTGTTCGATGGTCATGCGATGCATCTCCTGCTTCAGGCTTTCGAGTTTCTGCGCCCACTGCTGGTCGCTTTCTGCACGGAGCTTTTCGGCAAACAGCCGTTCGTTCTCCATCTGGGCTTTCAAGGATTGAAGTTCAGAAGCATGATGCTGATTGCTCTGGTCAATGTTTGCCACCAGCACCTGAGCCTTCGCAATGAGCTGCGTTTTCTCCTCTCCCGCCTTTTTGGCTTCCATCAGTTTGCCGACGAAGAATCCGATGGCAAGACCTATAACGATTCCTATTACTATTTCCATTTATCTTTGTTTTAAATGATTCTGTATATCTGCCAAAATTATGATGTGCAAAATTAATGCTTTCAAAACATAACACCAAACATCATGGGGGATTCTTGTAGATATTTAACTATTATGAAAAAAACAAGTAGAAATATGAGATTAAATGAAAATTTTGCATTATCTTTGCAGAAATAATTGAAACAAAATAAAGATATAGACTATGATCAAAAGATTATTATCCTTTTTAGACGCTTCGCCAGTGAACTTCCTGGCTGTGAAGAATATCTCTGAGGAATTGGAGAAGAAGGGGTTCAGACGATTGAACCCTCAGGAGCCGCTGGGCAAGGTTGTGGCTGGTGACAAGTTCTTCGTTACCAAGAACGACTCTTCTATCTATGCTTTCCAAATCGGAAAGAAGGCGCTGGCGGATGCAGGCTTCCACATGATCTGCGCTCACTGCGACTCCCCTACCTTCCGCATCAAGCCTAACGCTGAGATGACTTGCGAGGGCGGTATCGTGAAACTGAATACCGAGGTTTATGGCGGTCCGATTATGTCAACCTGGTTCGACCGTCCACTCACTCTGGCGGGTAGAGTGATCGTAAAGGGCGAGGATGCGATGCATCCGAAGACTCTCCTGATCCATATCCAGCGACCTCTGCTGCAGATCAGTAATCTCGCTATCCACTTCAATCGTCAGGTGAACGATGGCGTGAAGCTGAGCAGGCAGAAGGATGTGCTCCCTATCCTCGGCATCATCAATGATGAACTGGAGAAGGGTAATCTGCTGATGAACGTGATTACCGGCGAACTGAATATCCTGAAGGAGGATATCCTCGACTTCGACCTCTATCTGGCTGATGCCACTCCTGCCTGCACCTTCGGTGTGCACGATGAGTTTATCTCTTCGGGAAGACTCGATGATTTGTCGATGTGCTGGGCGGGCGTAGAGGCCCTGACGGCGGCTGATGCCCAGGATACTACTCAGGTGCTGGCGATTTTCGACAATGAGGAGACGGGTTCGCAGACCAAGCAGGGTGCGGGAAGTCCTTTCCTCTCTTATATGCTACAGCGCATCGCTCTTGCACAGAGCGGAACGGAGGAGGCGTATTATCAGGCAGTGGAGCGTGCCTTCATGATTTCAGCGGACAATGCGCATGCCTGGCATCCTAACTACAGCGAGAAGTTTGACCCAACGAATCATCCGATGCTGGGGGGCGGTCCGGTCATCAAGTTCAATGCGGCACAGAAGTATGCGAGTGATGCGGTATCTGCTGCCATCTTTGCGAATATCTGTGAGGCAGCGGGTGTACCTTGTCAGCGTTTCGTGAACCACAGTGATGTGGCTGGCGGAAGCACTTTGGGCAATATCCTCGCCTCTTCCATTCCATTGAAGGGCGTGGACATGGGTAATGCCATTCTCGCCATGCACAGTTGCCGTGAAACGGGTAGCGTGATTGATCACGAATACTGCGTGAAGGCTTTCACAAAGTTCTATCAGTTATAAGGGAGTTAGGGGAGTTAACTCCTTTAACTCCCTTAACTTTCATTTCTTTTCATATCCCTTATTCTGCACGAGCTTGGGATTCAGGTCGAGGCATTTCTGAGGAATCGGGAAAAGAATACTGGCTTTATCACCCTTGCAGACCTTTGCCTTCTCCTTCATCAACAATACCTCGGAATAACAGAAACGGAAGAGCGGCTTGAGATGCTCCGTTTCTACCAGATGGGAATCGCCATTCTCACGAAGCAACCTTGCATAAGTGGAACTATCGAATATCTCATTCTCCTTCAAGCCATACCCTTCTGCGGCCAATTTATCACAATAGAAGATACAGGTTTCCCAGGCATTCAATTCCTTGCTGCGATTCTCACCAGCCGTTCCACCATTGAGCAGAGAAGCACCATCGGCGGTCTGAACCACAAAGTGGATTTTCTTACCTTTAGGACGTTTCTTATATCCTTTGGTCCAATCATCAAACGTATAGATTTCAGCATTAAAAGCCAACTTTGCCAACAGGAAGTTGATTACCGGTTGCGTGATTCTTCCCTCATACACTCCAGCATTGGCGCTATGCTCATTCGGAAGATAAGGCAGCGCCTGCTGCAACTCACTGAAGATAAAGCGGAACACCTCGCTCCTTTCGCTTTGCGCACAGAGGTTGACATCGGTAAGCGAAGCCACGGCAATGCCTGAAGCCGCCTCATAGATGGCCGCCTCGCCAGAAGACAGAATCACGGGAATCCTGCCAAAAAGCTCCATCGCCTCGTAATACATCATAGCTCTGATGGCACGCACCTCAGCCTTAAACTGGTCTTTTTGATTCACAGAGAGCAAATCCGACTTATAATCGATGATATCAAGCGACTGATTCGCCTTTCCTATCACCTGATAGAGATGACTCCACACTGCATAGAGCGAGTCTTCCTCCTCGCTATGCTCTACAAAGTCTATGTCCTGATAGAGAGAAGATACAGTATGGTTGTAGATTTCAGACGCAGAACCATACATGGCATTCCCGTCGAGCTGCTCCTTAGGATGCTCATTCGCACAAGAAGAGAATACCATGACAGTCCCCAGCATGAGGACCCAAATGCAAATACGTGAAATCTTCATAACCATATCTACAGTAATTTGGGTAAAACATAATCCAACTGCAAATATACAAAAAAGAAAGATAGAAGATGTAAAAAAGGCAGAAAACTTACGCAAAATTTGCGTATAGGCTGAAAAAAACGGAAAAAGGAAGCCAAGACAAATACAAACTTGTCCGACTTCCTTTTGTTTCATTTATATAAACGAGAACCACTATACCAAGGTTCCGTGCTTATCTATGTTAATTATCTCTTCACTCTCAATCCATTCTCGATGCTAGAGAGTTCATCGAAGAACTCGGCATCAATCTTCAGTCGCTCCTCTACCTTGGCGCAACTGTGGATAACCGTGCTATGATCGCGATTACCAATGAGTTTGCCCACTCTGGAAGCAGGCATCTTGATGAGTTTCTGAGCCATGAACATCGCCACCTGACGCGCCTCCACGTACTCACGCTTGCGACTCTTGCTGTTGACTGCAGCCACCGTTACCTTGTAATGATTGCAGACCGCCTCCACGATTTCATCGAGGGTGAGCACCTTGTTGCTCTCCTCAACCTTGACGGCACGTTTGATGACACGCTCAGCCAGTCGGATATCGATGCTGCTGTTATATACGATACTGTAAGCCAGCAAACCATTGATGGCACCCTGGAGATCACGCACACTGCCGTTGCAGGTCTGTGCGATGAAGGAAACCACATCCTTCGGAATCTTCAGTCCATCCTTGCGCACCTTGTTGCTCACGATATCGACGCAGAGTTCCACATTCGGCTTCTCCAACTCCGCCACCAGTCCACAAGAGAAACGGGTGATGAGTCGGTCTGGCATATCCTTGAGTTCTACCGGAGGTCGATCGCTCGCCAAAATGATGCGCTTTCCGTTGCGGAAGAGGTGATTGAAGATGTGGAAGAAGGTATTCAAGGTCTTCGCCTTGCCTGCCCAATCCTGCACATCATCCACGATGAGCACATCGATAGACTGGTAGAAATTGATGAAATCATTGCTCGCATTATGCAGCACCGCATCGGTATATTGTGTCTGAAAGAGGCGGGCACTGACATAGAGCACACGCTTCTGCGGATACATCTGCTTGGTTTTCAGACCGATGGCATTCACCAGGTGAGTCTTTCCGCTACCAGAAGGACCATAGATGAACATCGGGTTGAACTGCGTGGTATTCGGATGCTCAGCGATAGACAATCCCACCGAACGTGGCAGCTTGTTGCTGTCACCCTCCATATAATTATTGAAGGTGAGTTTCGGATCAAGTTGGGTGTCAATGTCTTCAGGCTGCTGCGGTTCTGCCGGGTTAGCCTGTGTCTGTGGCTGCTGTGCCAATCTCTTGTGCTCAGCCTCATCAATATCAGCCGGATCAGCTTCCACATCCTGGGTCAACTTGTGTTCCTTATCCGTTACCACACGATAAGTGAGACGGATGCCATCGCCGAAATTGCGATGAAGGACCTTGCTCAACAAGCCAACATAGTTCTGTTCCAAGTATTCATATACAAATGGACTTGGAACTTGAACCAACAGAGTCTTGGTCGAAGGCTTGTACGACTCAAAGACTATCGGTCGAAACCATGTATTATATTGCTGCTCTGACACATTATCCTTTATAAGCAAAAGACTATTGTCCCAAAGCGCTTTTGGACTTGCTAACATTGACACTATTTACTACTTATTTTAATTGATTTTTTACCTTAACACTACATCAGATTGCACCACCTGATGCAAATCGACTGCAAAATTACAAAAAAAAGCCCAAAGTAGCAAATCGGGCTATTTATAATATTTTAAGACTCCCATGATAACTATCTCATAATCAAGCAACTAAGGAAGTTATCCACAATTGCGTTTTAGGGGCAGTGAAACAATTTTGAAACACCCCGAAATGGCTAAAAAACAACAAGTTCTGTAGCTATTCCGGGGCGTGAAACATCGCCTTTGTTATTTAGACAAAATTTATTTTGGTATTTTCCTCAAAGAAGCCTTTAAAACGGCATATCCGAGTCTCTACTTGTCTTTCTTTCCAAAAATTGAGAAGTGAACATAGCGCTTTGGATGTGCCTTGAGATCGATGACCAGAGAGTCGGCATGCGACATGGTTGAGTTCAGATTCTCATAGAGACGGGTATCGT
>OIDN01000538.1_pt1 | contig 10003 bp, 10 predicted proteins | sample 1581581 | NCBI WGS metagenome assembly OIDN01 (sample SAMEA3882535, study PRJEB24775) | human gut metagenome | biome: human-associated habitat; feature: intestine environment; material: feces | place: Netherlands | collected 2009/2010
AGTCCCTCATAGGAACCCTTATAAATATCACCTTTATCATAAAGTTTCTTAAAAATCTTCTTAACCTGTGTCTCATGGTCTTCATCGGTAGTACGCACGAAATTATCATAAGAAGTATTCATCAAATCCCAGATTCTCTTTACTTCTCCGGCAACTTCGTCTACGAACTGCTTCGGTGTAATTCCTTTTTCCTCTGCCTTTAATTCAATCTTCTGTCCATGTTCATCGGTACCGGTCTGGAAATATACATCATAGCCTTCCAGTCTCTTGTATCTTGCGATTGCGTCTGCCAGTACAATCTCATAAGTGTTTCCAATGTGCGGTTTACCTGATGTGTAGGCAATCGCGGTGGTCATGTAAAACTTTCCTTTGCTGCTCATCTTCATTCTCCTTTTTATACTTTTGGTGCTCCTCAAGCGTTCCTGCGAGCCGCTTCGCTACTCGCGACCTGAGAAACTTCGTTTCACAGGTTTTCGCGGTGCTCCTCAAATGCTCGTGCAAGCACGGCATTTTCATCGCTACTCGCGAAAAAAAAATCCCGCCTTCTAATGAAAGAAGACGGGTGTTATCCGTGTTACCACTTCTATTTTACACATACCTTACAATATGTGCCTCATGAAGTATCCTGCAATACTTCCCGCTATAACAGGCGGTCCTGTCGAAGCTTTGTCTCTTAAGATTCAGCCCCGCCACTCCAAAGCCATCTTCCATCTATCGCCCTTGATTCCATCTCAGCTAAACCCTGCGGTTTATTGGAACTCTCTGTACAATTCCGATAAATGTACTCTCTTCTTCCTTGCGTTTATCATCTAGGTGTAAAACTAACACAATTTATTTGAAAAGTCAACCTTTGCAACCGGACCATCCGATATCCTTAAGCTTCACAAATTGCCTTTATCATCTGGTAAATCTCATCTTTATTTTTCTGCAATACTAATTCAAGTTCAGAATACAGAAGATTTTCTGCCAGATTAAAATAACGTCCATCTACTGTAGTTATTTTCTTTCCCTGCTCCTGGCGCGTCTTTTTCCTCTGATAGATTAGCTTGATAATACAATTTGTTGGAATCTGCTACAAAATCCGGATTTACAATGTCCTTTATTTTGCATACTCCATTTGTTGATTTTACAATATATGCTCCAATTGGATACATTTTCTCACCTCTGACACCGCATATTTTCGCTTTTTATGATAAACTTTTCAGTCTGCGATTTCAAAGGCACTTTTTCACAATTTTAGAATTGCTATGGTTGTATATTTATTCCACATGGAAATACTGTACGCTTCCTGCCAGCTGGTCAGCAATCTCACGAAGCTGCTCTGCGCTCATGTATACCTGCTTAAAGATATCTACAACCTCTTCCACTACCTTCTGGGTATCCTGCATGCTCTCGCTCTGGCTCACAATGATCTCCTGCCGCTTTCACCGGCTCTGGCTGCCTCAATGGATGCATTCAGACTAAGTAAATCCGTTTCTTCTGCTTTTTCACTGGATTGATGCATGAATTCCGCATTGCTGTTTAAGGCTTCTACCTCTGCGGAAGTCTCTGTAATATTTTCTCCCATCAGACGCATATGCTCAGAAGTACTCTTTGAATTTTCTGCCTGTTCGGCAGAATTCTCCACAATCCGGTTTACAGCGGAGCGTACCTTATTCATCGTTCCATTGGTATGATTTCCTCAAAACAAATGGGTAGGTTATCCACTAATCTTCAAAGATATTCAGTTTTGCTCCACATTTTCCACAGAACTCGGTGTCCTCCGGAACGGTTGCACCACACTGCGGGCACTGACGCGCTCCTTTAATCTTTAATACTTCCTCTTTCATATGGTCAATTGCTGCAAATGCCTCTGCAATTGCCTGCATCTGCTGTCCATATGCACCATCTGCTTCTTCCTTGTGGTCTTCATAATAAAGCTTTCCAATCTGTGCATACTGCTTTTCAATAAAATCCTCTTTTGCCTTGATGTCAAAGTTTAACTTTGCAGTTCCGGATAAATCCTTTGCCTTCTGTGTGACATCCTTTCCTGCAGTTACCAGTTTCTCTCCCATGCGGTCAAAAAAATCCATTGTGTATCCTCCTGTTCTTACTATATTCCCCTGCGCGTCCGCACTTTACCTGATTATATACCTCTTGATATTGCTTTTCAATTGGGCGAATCTTAAAAAAGAATAAAGTTTATACGAAATGGATATTCCCACCGTTTATCGAGTCCGGACGCGATATAAGGGCTGCTAGGGGCACTAAGAATACCGAATGTCCGTGTTGTTCAGCAAAGTGCGGATGCATGATAAGAGCAGCTAGGGGCACTTGGAATTTCGGATAGTGCCAGGCAACGCCGGCACAGGGACGTGCCGGTGAGGCGCAGATGAACATGGATGTGCATTTGCACCGGTTGCCGCATTATATAATTTGTACAACGAAATTCTTAGAGTCCCTTGCTGACGAAGTTTCGGTATCCGTAGCAGGCGGACAGCCGGAAGTAATCGGTCAAACATTGGAAAGACAGGAATGTAATAAACAAAAGAAAAAACGTCTGAATTAGAAGCAACGGAATTCTGCTTGAGAAATTCACCTGATAATCTTGTCAACGACAAAAACCTGCCTCAAATCACACCGGAAACAAAAAATAAAATATAAAATACAAAGGAGAATAATATGAGGGGACAAAAAATAAGAGCAAAGCTACAAGCACTATTACTGGCAGCATGCATGGGGGTATGCAGTCTACAGGTAACAACAGCATCCGCAGCAGAAGAAAAGCCGAAGTCGGTGGATATCGTATTTACCCATGATACCCATTCCCATTTGAACAGCTTCCGTACGGTAGTAGATGGAGAAAATGTGGAAGCAGGCGGATTTGCACGAATCAAAACAGTCATTGATGAGAAGAAGGAAGAAAATCCGGATACGCTGGTGGTAGACGGTGGAGATTTTTCCATGGGAACACTGTTCCAGACAGTTTATGAAGAAGAGGCATCTGAGCTTCGGATGTTAGGCTATCTTGGCTATGATGCAACGACCTTTGGAAACCATGAATTTGATTATCGAAGCAAAGGTTTAGCGCAGATGCTTGATACAGCGGCAGCCAGCGGTGATGTAGTGCCGTCCCTGCTGGTCTGTAACGTTGACTGGTCAGAGATGAATGATGAGAGACAGCTTTTAAAAGATGCCTTTGATCATTATGGTGTAAAGGATTATGAAGTCATCGAGAAGGGCGGTGTAAAAATCGCATTGCTTGGAGTATTCGGCAAGGATTCCCTTTCCTGTGCACCAACCTGCGCGCTTGAGTTTAAAGATCCAATCGAGGCGGTGAAGGAGACTGTGGCAGCCATAAAGGAAAAAGAAGATGTGGATATGATTGTCTGCCTCTCCCACAGTGGGACCAGTGAAGACCCGAAGAAATCCGAGGATGAACTTCTTGCAAAGGCAGTGCCGGAGCTGGATGTTATCATCAGCGGACATACCCATACCACATTGGAAGAGCCGATTATCGAAGGAAATACAGCTATTGTATCTGCCGGAGAATATGGCATTAATGTAGGAAGTATGCACCTTTCCCAGAATGCCGAAGGACGCTGGGAGGTAGAGGATTATAACCTGATTCCGATTCGCCCGGATATTGAGGCAGATGAGGCGGCCCAGGAGAAGATAGATGCTTTTGAAGCCAATATTGATGATACTTACCTGAAACAGTTTGGATACACTGCTTCTGAAGTATTGTGTGAGAATGATTATGAATTTGCATCAGTAGATGATTTATATACGAAGCATACGGAACATAATCTGGGAGATATTATGGCGGATGCCTATATTTACGGGGCAACCCATACGAAGGATTATGATGGAGAAGAAATTGATGTGGCAGTCGTTCCAAGCGGAACTGTCCGTGATACCTATGTGCCGGGGGATGTTACGGTAACAGATGTCTTTAACTCCTTCTCCCTTGGAATCGGGGCAGATGGTGTGCCGGGTTACCCGCTGATTAAGGTATACCTGACCGGAAAAGAATTAAAGACGGTAGCAGAGATTGATGCTTCCATTTCCGATTATATGACAACGGCAAGACTTTACTGCTCCGGACTGAATATGACCTATAATCCGAACCGTCTGATATTAAACCGGGTAACAGATGTATATCTGACGAAGAATGATAAGAGAGAAGAAATTGAAGATGACAAATTATACTGCGTCGTAGCTGACCTTTACAGCGGCCAGATGCTTAGTGCAGTAACGGATATGTCATATGGACTGCTTTCCATTGTGCCAAAGAATGCAGATGGAAGTAAAGTAGAAGATTTTGAAGACTGCATTATTTATGATGGTGACCAGGAATTAAAGGCATGGGTATCCATTGCCCGTTATATGGAATCCTTTGAAGAAGGAGAAAATGGTATTGCAGAGATGCCGGAATATTATAACGGACTTCATGACCGCAAGGTGGTAGATGATGATAAGAGCCTTGGCGCAAGACTGAAAAATCCGAATAAATATGCAGCAATGATTGTGGGAGTTGTTCTTGTGGTACTCCTTGTTCTGATTTTCATAATCGTATTGATTGTCAAAGTCATACGCCGCATCCGTAGAAGAAAATTGAAAAAAAGTTAACACATGAGTGGAAGTGTGGTATGCTATAGAACAGATGAAAAAAGTTTGGAGTAGTTAGAGAGTGCGAGATAAGTTTGACTTAAAAGAATTGACAAATGAAATACCTTTGGGAGAGTTCTTAAAATATGATGAGCCGCTTCTGGTATCAAGAACTAATGCGGTAAGTGGAAAATTGCTGCTGGCTTCGGAAATGTCGAGATTTAACACGGTAGGTTATGATTGTGTAGCTGTCTGTATCAATGATATGTATGCCATGGGAGCAAAACCGCTTCTTTTTTATGACAATATTTCCTGTGCTCGTCCCAAGTTTGAATATATCCGGGACATGGAAGAGGGTATGGAAAATGGCTGCCGGCAGGGAAATGTGACTTATGCCGGAAGTGAAATTAAGGAGCTTTCCGATATTTTCTCCTATGACCAGTATGATCTGGTTGGCTTTATTGCCGGAGTTGTAGAGAAAAAGAAGAAAATAGGAATAGCACCGGTGAAAGCTGGAGATGTTATTATTGGACTTCCATCCAATGGACTTCATAATAACGGCTATGTGGCAGCCAGGAAAAAATTATATCTGACGAAGACTTCTATGGAAATCTATTATGAATCATTAGGTTCTACGTTAGGAGATCTGCTTCTGGCACCGACCCGTATGTACCGGGATGCCATGGAAGCATTGCTTCAGAGTGAGATAGAAATTAAATCCTGCGTACAGGTGGCTCATGGAGGTATTGATAAGGCAGTACATACTCTGATGCATAATGCTGCCGGTGCAGTGATAAAGCAGCGGGAAGAAGATATTCCACCACTTTACGATATGCTGCATAAAGATGGTAATATCAGCAAAGAGCAGATGAGAAATATTTTTAATATGGGAATCGGAATGCTGATACTGGTGGCAGAAGAAGATACCGACCGGGTGGTAGAACTGTTAGAAGCAGCGGGAGAAGAACCAGTGGAATTAGGTCTTGCAGAGACAGGCTCGGACATTGTACGCTATATATAGCCAAGGTGAAGGGAGAATATCATGAGTACACAGGACAAACTGGAGAGGGTATTACGGGATATACATGTATTAATATCCAGAAGTGAACTTTATGACAATACAGGTGAGAAGATTATTGTTGAGAAGAAGAAAATGTTTGAATATCTCAATCATCTGAATGCATGTATTTACGAGATGATGGATGAATATGAAGTGACACAGCAGAGCAGGGACAAGGCAGAACGGGAGGCACGCAAAAAAGGCGATGCCATGATTTTTAAAGCAAGCCGGAATGCTGAAGATGTCTATGCAGCCGCTGTGTTGTATACCGATGATGCCCTTCAGCGGGTACAGCATATTATGCAGGATACAACAGATGCCCTTCAGGATATTCTGAAGAAAGCCCAGGATGATATGAAGAACCAGAAGGTGGTTATCCGGGAGAACCAGTCAGAGCTTAAGAGCCAGCTTCAGGATATGGTAGATACCGAAAAGTATCTGAAATTAATCGAAGAACGTAACCACGAACTGGAAAAGGAACGTGAAAAAGAGAAGAAAGAGCCGAGGGAAGAAAAGAAATCCTCATATCAGGCAATCAAGCCGGAAATCCGGATTAATCCGGAATACTTTAAGAAAGCAGGAATTCCTTTAGAGGATGAAGAACCGGAGGAAGATGCAGCCGAAGGAAAGAAAGAGATTCCGGAAGTTACGGTGGATCTGGATGCAGAGTACTTCAAGTGGAAAGCAAAAGAAAAAGATAACAAAAAGAAATAGAACTACGTAAACCAAATTGCAGGAAGGACTTTAGAGAAGTTCCTCCCTGCAATTTTTTAATTTGTCATATGTGGCAAGAATATCCACATTTCCTTTTTCCAATTGTTTTTTAATAATCTCAATATAGATGACGCCTTTGTTTATTAATTTTTCATCACCGCTGTTGATGCAGGATTCCAGATAAGCAAAGAGTGGATTCTGAGTTTCGCAGTTGGCGGCAAGTTCAGCGAGTACTTCTTTGCTGGTAGATAACTCTACCAGATTAATTGGCTCGGTCTGGATAATAAACCCACCGGATAATTCCTCCGAATAGAAGGTATCGTCTTCTTTGGCAGTATGAATAAAAGGAAGCAGGCTGGATTTACGCAGGGTGCTGACCTGATGCAGATTGGCAAGTTCTCGTATCATGCGGTAGAGAATGAAACCGGCAGCAATTCCATAGAGAATGAGAAAATACATCTCACTGGTGAGCACCGCAAGCTTCCGGTAACCGATAATGCCAATGACAATCAGGGCAAGCAGGCAGGCACAGGGGCGGAACCACAGGCTGCTGATTAATGCTTTCCGGAAGGAGGATAAATCTTTTTCCTTTAAAGGAATAAAGGTATAATGCTTCTTCATAAACAATCCTTTCAAAAATAATCAATCATAAAACAGATATTTTCACAGCAAAATGCTATGAAAGATACGAATTTAATATAGTATAACACAATTTTAAAGGTTTTTTAAGAAAAGTACGCTTTTCCTATTAAGAAAAATCTGATACGCTATAGATAATTATGAGGTAGTTTATGTGTTCGCAGTATGAAGTATTCAAAAATCAGTAAAGATAGAGCATGAGGACAGGAGGACGAAATGAATATACTGGTATGTGATGATGATAAAGAAATTGTAGAAGCAATCGAGATTTACCTGCAACAGGAAGGCTATCATGTCTTGAAAGCATATGACGGAGAACAGGCACTGGATATGCTTAAGAAAAATGAGGTGCATCTTCTGATTATTGATGTCATGATGCCGAAACTGGATGGTATCCGGGCAACTTTAAAGATTCGGGAGGAAAGCAGCATTCCAATTATTATTTTATCAGCAAAATCCGAGGATTCTGATAAAATCTTAGGACTTAACATCGGTGCTGATGATTATGTGACCAAGCCCTTTAACCCGCTGGAACTGGTAGCAAGAGTAAAATCACAGCTTCGCCGTTATACCCAGCTTGGCAATGTCAGCGAAAGCAATGAGACAGTATATCAGGTTGGCGGTCTTATGATTAATGATGATTTGAAAGAAGTCACCGTGGATGGTGAATTAGTGAAGCTTACTCCGATTGAATATAATATTCTTCTGCTTCTGGTAAAGAATCAGGGTAAAGTATTTTCTATTGAACAAATTTATGAAAATATCTGGAATGAAGATGCAATTGGTGCAGATAACACCGTTGCTGTTCATATCCGTCATATCCGTGAAAAGATTGAAATTAATCCGAAGGAGCCAAGATACTTAAAAGTAGTATGGGGCGTTGGATATAAAGTTGAGAAGAATTAACGAAGGAAAGCAAATATGAAGAACAGACACTATGGAAATGTATGGAAAAATACCATTATTCTCCTGCAGTTACTGTTTTCTGTCCTGCTGCTGATGTCCGTCTTTATGGTAGCGGCATTAAACGGAAAGCACATGATAGACATGGATAATCTGACAAATCAGAGCTATGTGGATTCCAGTTACTACAGCTATGTCTATGAGCAGAAGGTAACGGAACTGACTAATTTCTTAATGACCCGGAAAAATTTTGAGACCAACGGGGAATACGATTCGGAGAAACCGGTCAATGTTATCAAATACGCAAGAAGCGGCATTATCCGTAACGACGCAGAAGAAAGCTATACCATGACGCTGGTGAGGAATGGTGCTTCGGCATACTGGATGTATGATGACAGCAGTATCTCCAATACAGAAGAATATGACGGGGAAAATGACAAGGCACAGTTTGAAAATTATACCTTAAGTGATCTGGTGGCATGGTCGAAGGAAGGTTATGTACAGTATTCCGATAAAATCGAGGAAAAATATCTGCCACAGAGCGGTATTTCCATTGCCCAGGGCGTACAGGAGGGCAGGCTTACGGAAGAGGAAGGACAGGAGCTGTATCAGGCACTGGCAAAGACCTTGGACCGTATCGGCCAGGAAGAAACTGCCTACCGGAAAGCACTGAATGAATTTGATGATTCTGAGACGAATTTATCTTATGTCTTTATTGAAAATGAGCAGGTTATCTACACAAATATGTTAGAGGATACGGAAGAAGATATTACCTCTTATGTATTCGGAGACAAAGCACATAACCTTTTGGATTACGGAAAAGAAAAGGGAAGCTATCTCTACTGTAATGATAAAGATTTGAAATTCCGCAGCAATGTAAAGGGAATGGAAGATTATTATTACAAATACATTGACGGAACCATGTCCGGCATAGGAAATAATGCAGTTTTTCTGGTGGCAGTAGATACCACATTCCCAAATGAAGATGGATTTACAAAAGCAAAATCGGAATTTATGACGCTGCATCCCTGGGGCATGATTTCGATTGTAACCATTGTGGTAAGTCTTTTGGGCTGGATTGTAACACTGGTTTATCTGACTCTTGCAGCAGGACGTAATCATAAGGATGATAAGATTCATTTAAACTGGATTGACCATATTAAGACAGAATTTTTCTTTTTGATATTTATTGTATTTTCTGTACTGATATTGGTGTTAAGTTTTTCTGCGGCATCCTATGAGTGGGATATTCCGGGAATGCTTGTGGTAGTAGGCGTGATTTCCTTTATCTATGACGGCGTGTTCCAGATTTTCTATACCAGTGTTATCCGGCGGATGAAAGCCGGCGTGTTCTGGGAATACAGCTTTACCAACTGGGTATATGTCAGCACTTTGCGAGTACTTGGAACATGGAAAGCATCGGTGCGTGTCATTGTTACCTTTGTATTTAATGCGTTGTTATTTTTGTTTTTGGCGTATCAGTTCTTTACGAGAAGACATTTGTTAGGTGGAATTCTTCTGGCACTTCAGATTATTGTTATCGGTGTAATCTATCTCCGGGATGTAGTACAGAAGCAGGAAATCATGAAGGGAATCAGACAGATTACGGAAGGAGATTTATCCTATAAGATTCCGTTAGAGCATCTTCACAGCGACAGCAGAAAGCTGGCAGAGGCAGTAAACAGCATTGGAGACAGCCTGCATCTTGTGGTGGAAGAGAATACCAAAAACGAGCGTATGAAGGCAGACTTAATCACCAATGTATCCCATGATATCAAGACACCGCTGACTTCTATTTTGAATTATGTAAACCTTATGAAAATGGAGAAGCCGGAAAGTGAGCGGATGCAGAATTATCTGAATGTACTGGAAGAAAAATCCCAGCGGTTAAGGCAGCTTACAGAAGATCTGGTAGAGGCATCGCGAATCAGCTCCGGAAATATTACACTTCAGATGACAAGAATTAATTTTGTGGAACTGATTTACCAGACTGCAGGTGAATTTAATGAGAAATTCGAAGCCAAGGATTTGACCACGATTACAAAGCTGCCGAAGGAATCCGTTGTCATTATGGCAGACGGCAGACGAATCTGGCGT
>OIDN01000544.1_pt1 | contig 9836 bp, 7 predicted proteins | sample 1581581 | NCBI WGS metagenome assembly OIDN01 (sample SAMEA3882535, study PRJEB24775) | human gut metagenome | biome: human-associated habitat; feature: intestine environment; material: feces | place: Netherlands | collected 2009/2010
AAGAAGGATGCCGCCACCCATCGTGTTACCGGACGTGAGAAAACCGGCGTGCTCGTGCATGTCGGCGTGCCGGAAGGCGAGCCGATGCCGCAGGTGGGTGATTTCGTGACCGCCACCGTCACCCATGCGGGACGCCACAATCTCATTGCCGATCCGAATCCGGAAGCGGGGCAAACCTATGCCGTCCGCCACTGAAAGCAAGCCCGAAACCCGTAAGGTCGTGTCCATCGTCGGTCCCACTGCGTCCGGCAAGACGGGGCTTGGCATCGCCATTGCCAAGGCGTTGGAGGCCAAGGGCGAGCAGGCGGAAATCGTCAACGCCGATGCCTACCAGATGTACAAGGGCATGGATATCGGCACCGCCAAGGCGAGTCCTGAGGAACAGGCCGAGGTCAGGCACCACCTGATCGACATCATCGAACCGGACGACGCCATGTCCGTGGCACGTTTCCAGGAGATCGCCCGCGCCAAAATCGCCGAACTGCAGGCCAGGGGAGTGCGCCCTATCCTCGTGGGCGGTTCCGGTCTGTACGCCCGTGCCGCCATCGACGACATTTCCTTTCCTGGCACTGACCCAGAGGTGCGCAAACGCCTCGAGGAACGTGAAAAGGTCGAAGGCGCCGGTGCGCTGTTCGGCGAGCTCAAGACAAAGGATCCCGAAGCCGCGGCCCGCATGGATCCGCACAATCCTCGACGCACCATCCGCGCGCTTGAGGTCATCGAAGTGACGGGCCGGCCGTATTCGGCGAGCCTGCCGCATTACCGGTATGTGATTCCCACCGTGCAGATCGGCCTTGATTTGCCGCGTGAGGAACTTGACCGCCGCATCGACATCCGTACCAAGCAGATGCTGGAGAACGGTTTCGTCGAGGAAGTGGAGCGTATCCGTCCCCGGCTTGGCATCACCGCAGGCAAGGCTCTTGGATACCAGCAGGTTGTCGACTATTTGGATGGCCTGTGCGATTTAAATGACACGTTCATGAGCATCGCGCAGAAGACGAAGCGTCTGGCACGCAAACAGATGGGATGGTTTGGCCGCGATCCGCGTATCCACTGGCTGCAGGCTCTCAACCCCGCGCTGCTGGGCAATGCCATGGCCATCATCGAGCATGCCGACGCCGGCTATTACGACGCGATCGACGCGCAGGCGGATGCGTACACGCAGCATCATCTTGGCGATATCGCCTAGCCGAAGCGCCTGACGGCGTGAACGGCAAAAACTTTCGATAAGTATCGGATGTCGTCGTGCCATGGCGGTGCCCATGGGTAAAATCGAGTCCTGTTATGGCACGAACAGCATCTTCCAACCCGAAATCAGGCGGCAAGGGTTCCGCAGGCAAATCGCGTTCCGGCGATACCAAAGTCATGGACGAGGTCGATTCCTCGCCGATCGCCGGCATACTGCGTAAATATCGCCGCGACATCGCATGTTTCATCATGGCCATTCTCGCGGTGCTGTTCTGCGCATCCGAATGGTTCCGTGTCCAGGGCGCTTTCGGACAGGTCCTACATGCCATGGCCTCCGGACTGTTCGGATTGACCAGCGTGATTCTGCCGGTATTCCTGGCGCTTGTGGTGTTCAGTCTGATGCGCAAGACGCAAAACAAGGATGAGAACCTCCATATGGCCCTCGGATGGTTCATGATCCTCTGGTCCGTCTGCTCTATTCTTGACGCGGCGATTGCCTCCGACTCCCAGAAGTTCGATATGTCTTTGCTGCAGCGGGCAGGCGGCCTGCTTGGCTATGTGCTTGGCTGTCCGTTGGCGTGGGGGCTTTCCAAAGGCTTTTCCATTGCGATTTTCGTAGTTGTCATCCTGTTTTCGTTGCTGTTGATTACCCATACGCGGGTCACGCAGATACCGGACAAGGCGAAGGCTCTGGCGGCCAAGTTTGTTGGAACGCCGAAAAACCGTGATGACATTGACGATGAGGCCGAACAGTTCCCGAACGAAGTACGCGTTGGGGACACGACACTCGCCTTCGCCGAAGGCGTTCCCGCCCACGACGGCACCGATGCGGATGGAGAAAACGACGATAGGCCGGGCTTCCTTACGCGTATGAAGCAACGCTTCGCATCCCATAAGAGCAAGAACGTCGATGATGGCGACCTTGACCATTACGCCGGCGACGAAGCGTTTCTTAATGCCGCCGAACGGCACGGACAGACCGCGGAAACCATCGTCGACGAGCCGTACCAACAGGTCGATTCGCCACGCAGCATTTCTTCGGACGATTATCGTGCCGATGATTATGATTCAGATGATTATTCCGCCGCTGCACCGTCCGGCACCACGGCCATGCCACAGAACGGTCGCGGACGCTCCTTCTCGTCCGCGCCGATCGGCACCGCGAGCGGCACCATGCCCAGCGTCGCCGAGCCGGTGCCGTCCAGCGAAATCAAGCCGGTTGGCGTCGCTCCGAGCGACCCATGGGCCGTCATCGACGAGGACGGCACCTCCAACGGCAAGGAGGTCATGGTGGATGCCGCGACCGGCGAGGTCCTTGACGATATGCCGGCTGCTGCCGTTGACGGGGAAGCGGCGGATGACATTCCCGAGGGACCGTATCATCTGCCTGACCTCAACATTCTGAAGAAGGGCGCGCCGCACGCCGCGCACACTCCGGAGAACGATCGTGTGATCCGCGCGCTGACCGGTACCTTCCAACAGTTCAACGTCGATGCGAAGGTCATCGGCTTCCTGCGCGGACCATCCGTCACCATGTATGAGGTGGAGCTTGGCCCTGGCGTCAAGGTCGAGAAGGTCACCAACCTGCAGAAGAACATCGCCTACGCGGTGGCCAGCTCCGACGTGCGCATCCTGTCGGTGATCGAAGGCAAATCCGCCATCGGCATCGAAATCCCGAACTCCGACCGCGAAACCGTGGTGCTGGGCGACGTGCTGCGCTCCGACAAGGCCCGGAACGATCCGAATCCGATGCTCACCGGCGTCGGCAAGGATGTGGAAGGCCATTTCGTGACCGCCGACCTGACCAAGATGCCCCACCTGTTGGTGGCTGGCGCCACTGGCTCCGGCAAGTCGAGCTTCATCAACTCCATGCTCACCTCCGTGATCATGCGCGCCACGCCTGACCAGGTCCGCATGATCATGGTCGATCCTAAACGAGTCGAACTGTCCGCCTATGCGGGCATTCCACATTTGCTCACCCCGATCATCACCGATCCGAAGAAGGCCGCACAGGCTTTGGAATGGGTGGTCAAGGAGATGGACGCACGATACAGCGACCTCGAATTCTTCGGATTCCGCCACATCAAGGACTTCAACGCTGCCGTGCGCGCTGGCAAGGTGCATGCGCCCGCAGGCTCCAAACGCAAGGTCGCACCATACCCGTATATCCTCGTGGTCGTCGATGAAATGGCCGACCTTATGATGGTGGCCAAGAACGACGTGGAGAGCTCCATCCAGCGCATCACGCAGCTCGCGCGAGCCGCCGGCGTGCATCTGGTGCTCGCCACGCAGCGCCCGTCCGTTGACGTGGTCACGGGCTTGATCAAGGCCAACATCCCGTCCCGACTTGCTTTTGCCACCTCATCCGCCACCGATTCGCGAGTCATCCTCGACGCCACCGGTGCGGAAACGCTGATCGGCCAAGGTGACGCGTTGTTCCTGCCGATGGGCCAGGCCAAGCCGATCCGCGTGCAGGGCGCATGGGTCGACGAGTCCGAAATCCGTCGCGCGGTGGAGTTCGTGCGAACCCAGCGCAAGCCGCATTATCGCGAGGATATCGAGGAGATGGCCAAGGAGGCCGAAAAGAAGGCCATCGAGCCGGATGAGGACATCGGCAACGACATGGACGTGCTGTTGCAGGCGGCGGAACTGGTGGTCAGCACGCAGTTCGGCTCAACCTCCATGCTGCAGCGCAAACTGCGTGTCGGATTCGCCAAAGCCGGCCGACTCATGGATCTGCTTGAATCGCGTGGTGTGGTCGGTCCGTCCGAAGGCTCCAAAGCTCGCGAAGTGCTCGTCCAACCGCAGGATCTGCCGCAGGTGCTCGCCTTCATCAAGGGCGAAACCTCGTCGCTTACCGCAGGTTCTACCCAGCCGGCCGACGCTGCGGACACGCGATGATGGAACGCGACAATCGCACGCATTGCGCCAAGTAGTGGTATCGGGGTAACGTGAACGGTATGGAAAAGCAAGAAGAACGCAAATCGTCCCTGCTTGACGGGTGGAACGCCCCGCCGAACATCGTCACTTTCTCTCGTATCGTCCTGGTCGTCATCTTCCTGGCGTTGTACGTCATGGCAGGCGCATGGGGTACCAAAAACACGACTATGCGCTGGGTGGCGGCGATTATCTTCATCATCGCCGCCTGCACCGATAAGCTCGACGGTTGGATGGCCCGCAAATATAACCAGGTCACCGAACTGGGCAAGCTCATGGACCCAATCGCAGATAAGCTGCTCACCTGCGGCACGCTGATCGTCGCCGCCATCTTCAACGAATTCGGCAACGCAGTGCTCGGCTGGGTCGTGACCGCGCTGTTCCTCATCCGTGAGATCGGCATCACCATCATGCGTTTCTTCGTCATCGACACCGGCGGCAAGGTCATCGCCGCATCCCAAGCCGGCAAGTACAAGACCCTGTGCCAGTGCATCGGCCTTGCCATGCTCATGCTGCCGATGTGGAGCCTCGCTGATGGCATGAACACCACTCCGCTGTGGATGACCGTTTATTACACGATCACGTACGCCCTGATTTACCTGGCGTTGATTCTATGCCTGTATTCGGGCGGCGAATACCTCGTCAACACGTTCGGCGGACGTAAGAAGACCGCAAAATCCGAAAAGGAAACCAAGTAAATCCCGATGAGCGAATCCGAAAATTCGTCGACCGCGGCCAGCCAATCGCAATGCGATGAGCTGGCCGCAGCCGTTTTACGCTATTGCGAAGCCAACCATTTCAAAATCGCCGCCGCCGAATCACTGACGGGAGGTCTACTCGCCGACGCCTTCGTACGCATACCAGGCGCATCGAAAGTGTTCCTCGGCTCGGCGGTGACCTACGACATTCGCGCCAAAGCGAAGATTCTCGGCGTGAATGCCGACCTGCTGGCCCGAGAAGGGGCGGTCCACCCCGAAGTGGCGCGGCAGATGGCTGCGGGAACCGCGCAACTATACCGACAGACCGAGGATGGAGACTGTGTCATCGGCTTGGCCACTACCGGTGTTGCAGGGCCAGGACCGGATGGTGACAAACCTGCCGGCCTGGTGTACATCGGCTGCTCCCTGCCCTGTGGCTTCAATGGCATTCGTGCGCGTCAAACAGCTGCTTATGAGCTGCGTCTGAAGGGTGATCGGGAAGCCGTGCGGCACGAAACCGTGCAATGTATTCTGGAAAAACTGAGGACTCTTTCAGCACTTTCACAGGAATAATCCACGAATATGGGTGTTGACCATAGTGGACGTACGTATGAAAAGCGAAAGGGGCTGGCGGCATGGACACGATGACACTCACCAAGGAACAGATGGAACTCAAGGCGATGGTTCCCACGGTGCAAAGCGGCAACGCCCGCGTCAGGGAACTCACCCCAGCCCAGCGCCGCGCGGTGATGTTCGCCCAGCAGCAGGTGCTGCGGGTGCGTGCGGCGAAGAAGGCCAAAGACGAGCGCCAGGCCGCATTGACCCGCATATGGCGGGAGGAAGACGCGGAACGCGTTTCCGCACGATCCATGTCGGCAGCCACGGAAACCACCGACGAACCCAGAGAGGTATCGCTTCGCGAGGCCATCGGCCATGTACTGCGCGATCTGCGCACCCATGACCACAAAACGTTGCGTGAGGTGAGCGAAAAGGCCGGAGTGTCGTTGGGCTACCTCTCCGAAGTGGAGCGTGGCCAAAAAGAGGCCAGCTCCGAGCTGCTGAGCTCGATTGCGCAATCGTTGGGCGTCTCCACGGCGCAGATGCTGCGCATGGTCGCCGATTATCTCGATTCCGTCGCAATCTGATTCCTGTTGGACGTCTAACGCCCGGCGGCTTGTTCCGTCGGGCGTTTTCTTTTGGTTGCGCTTGCTGTGTACACTTGAGCGCGTGCAGGAACGTGAATTTTGGCAGTTGCTTGAAGAGGTACTCGGCCGTAGCTATGGCCGCGCGCTCGCACGCGACCAAGTGCTTGATCGATTGAACGGTCTGACAGCCGTCGAAGCGCTTGAAATGGGGGAGGAGCCCCGCGTGGTATGGAACGTTCTGTGCGACCAGATGAACATTCCTGACTCCAAACGTTGGGGAAAGGACCATAACGCGCCACCAATGCCGGTGCGTTAGGCGGAGTTCGGCTATCGCAAAACACCGATTTCGAACAGATGTTCGGATAATGGGGTATAGTTATCCACAGAAGCACGGATTGGGCAGGTCGTCAACGGCTCGCCGCGAAGTTTCAGAATGCTGGAATTTCAAGGGAAAGCGGTCTTCGGCGTGTCGAAATGCATGTTCTTCGACCACAATGGCCGATTGAACTTGCGCAGATGGATGATGCGGTTTTACGGTGAATCCATTCATTCGTCTCGGTCAACAACAAGGAGTAGTCATGGCACAGACGAGCGCGGCAAAGAACGCCGCACAGAACAAGTCCGCGAATGGAATCGATCCGCGCCGTCAGGCCGCGCTCGACACAGCGCTCGCGCAGGTCGAGAAAAGCTTCGGCAAGGGATCGGCCATGAGACTTGGCGACCGCCCGGAACAGGATGTCGAGGTCATTCCGACCGGATCCTTGGCTTTGGATATGGCATTAGGCATCGGCGGCCTGCCTAAAGGCCGTATTGTGGAGATTTACGGACCGGAATCCAGCGGTAAGACAACCGTTGCACTTCACATGGTTGCGGAAGTGCAGAAACGAGGCGGGATTGCCGGATTTATTGATGCAGAACATGCTCTGGATCCTGTCTATGCAAAGAATATCGGTGTAGATATCGATAACCTGTACATATCACAACCGGACAATGGAGAACAGGCACTTGAGATCACAGAGACGATGGTGCGTTCCGGAGCTGTGGATATTGTGATCGTTGACTCGGTTGCCGCACTTGTACCGAAGGCGGAGATTGATGGAGATATGGGTGACAGCCATGTAGGTCTTCAGGCCAGACTGATGTCACAGGCTCTCCGTAAACTTACAGCAGTGATCAGTAAATCTAATTGTGTAGTTATCTTTATCAATCAGCTGCGTGAGAAAGTTGGAGTTATGTTTGGAAACCCTGAGACAACGACAGGTGGGCGTGCTCTGAAATTTTATTCATCTATCCGCATGGATGTCCGCAGAGTAGAGACATTGAAACAGGGCGGTGAGATGGTGGGAAACCACACCAGAATCAAAGTTGTGAAGAATAAGGTGGCTCCGCCGTTTAAACAGGCAGAATTTGATATTATGTTCGGAACCGGCATTTCCAAAGAGGGAGATATTCTTGATCTGGCAGCGGAATGCGGAATTGTAAATAAGAGCGGTGCATGGTACGCATATAACGGAGATAAGATCGGACAGGGACGTGAAAATGCGAAGATTTTCCTGAAAGAGCATACAGATATCTGTGATGAGATTGAGAAGCAAGTTAGAATCCATTATCATCTTCTTCCGGATGAAGAAGGACAGGCCAAAGAGCCGGTGCCGGCAACAGGTGATGCACCGGATGCTTCTGAGGAGTGATCATGGGGAATTCATCCGGAGATCTGAGAGAATTTCTCAGGAATGCAGAGGCTTTAAAGAGACAGACTGTACAGAAACAACAGAAAAATTTAACGGAAGAACCTGAAGAATACAGAGACGCAAGGCGTAAAGCCATGCGTCTCTTAGAACATATGGATCGGACGGAGAAGGGATTGAGAGAGAAATTGCGCCAGGCGGGATTTACCAGTCAGGCGGTTGATCATGCTCTGACATATGTTGAAGCCTATGGATATATAGATGATGAACGATATGCCAGAACTTATATTGCATACAGAATGGATACAAAGAGCCGGCAGAAGATCATCCGGGAACTTATGGGAAAGGGAATAGACAGGAAAACAGCGATAAATGCATGGGAGGAAGAGGCTGCCTTAAATATGCCTGATGAAAAAGAAATCCTCTATCGAACCATAGAAAAGAAATATCCGCCGGATACTGAGCTGGATGAGAAAAAAATGCGTCGGCTCTATGGTTATCTTGTGAGAAGAGGATTTGGATATTCAGACATTGCAGATACTCTTGAGAATATGAATATCAGACTTGTACATACATATTCGGATGAATTATAGTATACTCCATTGTATGCATATTGCAAAATATATTACTGAGAACAGAACGAACAGTAATTAAATATAGGAAAAATATTCAAACAATTATCCTGAAAAACTTGACATAAGTATGAAAAAAAGATAAACTTGTATTGTTGTATTTGTACAATGAAAACTAAATAAGGAGGTGCTCCTGTGACAACAACAATTATTGTTGCAATTGTCGCTGTGGTAGTCGCGCTACTTATTGCAGTTCCTGTTACTTGCAAAGTCGCTGTGAACAATAAAATCCAGAAGGATGCCGAGATTGTTGGGACAGCAGAAGACAAAGCAAGAAGCATCATAGATGAAGCTCTGAAAACAGCTGAGACTAAAAAAAGAGAAGCTTTATTGGAAGTGAAGGAAGAATCTCTCCGTACAAAAAATGAACTGGAGAAAGAAACCAAGGAACGAAGAAACGAACTGCAGAAATATGAAAATCGTGTATTAGCAAAAGAATCCGCGGTTGACAAGAAAGCAGATGCAGTTGAGAAGCGTGAAGCGGAATGCACAGCGAGAGCAGCTGAGGTGCAGAAAAAAGAAAAACGGGTAGAAGAACTTGAGCAAAAAGGAGTACAGGAACTGGAACGAGTTTCAGGTCTGACCTCCGAACAGGCAAAAGAAGAATTACTCAGATCCGTTGAAGATGATGTAAAAGTGGATGTAGCCAGACTTTACAGGGAATTGGAAAGCAGGGCAAAGGAAGAAGCTGGTAAGAAGGCTAAGGAATATGTTGTCAATGCCATCCAGAAATGTGCAGTTGACCATGTAGCTGAAACTACCATTTCGGTTGTTCAGCTTCCGAGCGATGAGATGAAGGGAAGGATTATTGGTCGTGAAGGCCGTAATATCCGTACTCTTGAGACACTTACAGGTGTGGATCTTATTATTGATGATACACCGGAAGCAGTTGTGTTATCTGCTTTTGATCCGATCCGTCGTGAAGTTGCACGTGTAGCTCTTGAGAAACTGATCGTAGATGGACGTATCCATCCGGCCAGAATCGAAGAGATGGTAGAGAAGGCGCAGAAGGAAGTCGAGACAATGATTCGCGAGGAAGGTGAAGCAGCAACACTGGAAGTTGGTGTACATGGCATTCATCCGGAACTTGTGAAATTATTAGGCCGAATGAAATTCAGAACCAGTTATGGTCAGAATGCATTAAAGCATTCTATAGAAGTAGCACAGCTTTGTGGCTTACTTGCGGCTGAAGTTGGTGTAGACGTAAGATTGGCAAAACGTGCAGGACTCCTGCATGATATTGGTAAATCAGTAGACCACGAAGTAGAAGGCTCACATATTCAGATTGGTGTGGATTTATGTAGAAAATACAAAGAATCTCCGCTTATTATCAACGCGGTAGAGGCACACCATGGCGACGTAGAGCCAGAGTCATTGATTGCTTGTCTGGTACAGGCAGCCGATACAATTAGCGCAGCAAGACCAGGTGCAAGACGCGAGACAATGGAAACATATTCCAACAGATTAAAGCAGTTAGAAGATATTACAAATGGTTTCAAAGGAGTAGACAAATCTTTTGCTATTCAGGCAGGTAGAGAAATTCGTGTA